>Ga0209284_10002813_pt1 | contig 22835 bp, 20 predicted proteins | sample FRY03_FD_187211 | JGI IMG/M metagenome (GOLD analysis project Ga0209284, IMG submission 187211) | Freshwater microbial communities from Lake Fryxell liftoff mats and glacier meltwater in Antarctica - FRY-03 (SPAdes) (version 2) | ecosystem: Environmental > Aquatic > Freshwater > Ice > Glacier...
CATCCTTATCTCCACCAGATGTGACCCAACCGAGTGCTCCAAGCAAGAGATAAAACAGTGCTGCAAGTCCTGCAATTACAAAGAATGCACGGATTGCAAATGTGAGTATATCTCCGAGTGAGGGAATTTGGAAACCAAGGTCACCAGTATCGATACTTGCACATGCAGGAAGCGTGTTATATGCACCACATGCTGCACCTACAGCCATTGCTGAATGCGGTGTCATGAAGAGAAGCGTTGCGAAAACAAAGATGAGTAATGGAACCACGTGAATAAATTTTTTCATATTTTATTTAATAATTATAATTCCACTCCATCGCCCGTTGCATCACATTTGTAATTTGCAGTGTTTACTACTTGTCCAAGATCACCAGTTGCTTTTGCTGTACAGACACAGCAGAAGTCTCCGTCTGAAGTTCTCTCAATGAGTCCTGGAAGAGTGAGTGGACATGAGAGCCCGAGACAAATACGTCTTTTGAATATGACTTGTTCAAGGGTCCAGATAATAGCAAGAACACCAACAATGAGTATCATTCCGACAACAGCCGCCTGAATCTTCTCCCTAGCTGCAGTCACGGCATCCTTGTCTCCACCCGATGTGACCCAACCGAGTGCTCCAAGAAGAAGGTAAAACAGTGCTGCAAGTCCTGCAATAACAAAGAATGCACGGATTGCAAAGGTGAGTATATCTCCGAGTGAGGGAATTTGAAAGCCAAGTTCACCCGTTTGAATAGTCGAGCATGCAGGGAAACTATTCTTTGCCATTATTTCTGTGGCACCAATTTCTCCACCCGTAGAGTCGAGGACTTTAGTACAACCGGCGGCTTCAGGAGGAGCAGTATACAGTGCTGCTTCTACACTCCCAATCGAAGATACGACGAAAAGCATGAGAAAAATACTTGAGATTAAACTCACTAACATTCTGCCTTTTAATAATTTCATATACTGAGAAATTTGTATTATCACCATAATACATTCCTTTTTCTCCTCTTGTCAACACCTCTTTCACAGCTCCTGTGCTCTGTACTGCAAGGCTTCCGCCACATGATGGGGCTTTATACTATCCACACCTTCTAAATCAGCAATTGTCTGCCCGACTTTAATAATCTTAAAATACGATCTCGCAGAGAGCATCAGCTTTTGAACCGCCGTATTCAGCATGTGGTATGCCTCATCAGTCACATCACAGTACTTCTTTACATCCGAAGATCGCATCTCACTGTTGAAGGTAATGTTCGTGTCTACAAACCTGACTCCCTGCCGCTCGCGCGCTCCCATAACTCGTTTCTGAATATCAGCGCTTTTCTCACTCACATACTCCCCTGCGAGCTCCGCGACCTCCACCGGAGGGACATCAATGTGCAGATCGATCCGGTCAAGAAGTGGTCCAGATAATCTTTTTTTGTACCTACTCACTGCTCCTGGTGGACACGAGCATGCTTTTTGAGGGTGACCAAGATATCCACAGGGACACGGATTTGATGCAGCAAGAAGGAGAAAACGAGCGGGAAAAGTGAGCGATCCTGCAGCACGAGATATCGTGACGATTCCGTCCTCGATCGGCTGGCGCATCGACTCAAGGACGCTGCGAGGAAACTCGGGAAACTCGTCAAGGAAGAGGACTCCTCGATGAGAAAGCGATATCTCGCCCGGACTCGGAATACTTCCTCCTCCGATGAGTCCAATGCGCGAGGTTGTGTGGTGAGGCGCGCGAAATGGACGTATTCCTTGAAAAATTGTCGGAGAAAGATCGCCGATCACGGAGTATATTTTTGCGACATCAAGCATCTCTCGTTTGTTCATCTTTGGCAAGATACTCGGCATACTGCGCGAGAGGAGTGTCTTCCCTGCACCAGGAGGACCTTTGAGATGCACGTTGTGAAAGCCTGCCGCCGCGATCTCAAGCGCGCGCTTTGCCTGCTCTTGCCCTTTGATCTGGGAAAAATCATATGAGGATATAGAATCCTCAACAATCGTTTCAACTGCTGTGGCAGTAAACGGTGGTATCTCTTTTTTCCCAAGGAGATGATTGAGCAGTTCGACAAGCGTCTTGACAGGAATGATAGTTATGTCTTCAAAAATTGTTGCTTCGCTGATATTTTCATAAGGGATGCAGACACGTGCAATCTTTTTCTCTTGCGCAAGAAGAATAAGTGGAATAATTCCTTTGACATGGCGAACGTGCCCTTCAAGTGAGAGCTCGCCAATAAACATCGTGTCTGTAAGCGATTGCTTTGGAAGCATACCAGACGAGGCAAGAATACCCGTCGCAATGGCAAGGTCAAACGCTGTTCCAGACTTGGGGACATCTGCAGGTGCAAGGTTTACCGTGATGCGTGAATCAGGCATCTCATATCCCGCATTGGTGACAGCTGTTCGCACGCGATCCTTTGCCTCGTCAATCGCCTTTCCCGGAAGCCCGACTATGGTAAACGTCGGAAATCCACGACCCGCGACGTCAACCTCAACTTCGACAAGGACACCATGAAGTCCAAGAGTCGTGCCCGCGATTACTTTTGAAAGCATGTGTATAAGTATACAGCATGATATGTGCTATATGTCTTGTGTAGCTTTTTTCTTGTAGATATGTACCGCAAGGAGTGCTCCTGCCCCCCCGACAAGCAGGAGGAGGATTGCTCCTATGAGATATATGGGGTTGCGTTCTGTTGCTGTTTCTACCGCTTCTTGTGGCGTTTCTTGTGATTGTGGTGAAGTCGGTTGAGAAGGAAGTGGAGAAATCTGTTGAGATGGAATGTATGAAGGTTTTATATTTTTGCGCGGATTTGTACTCTCAGTCACAGGCCTCATCGGATCAATTTTTTCAAGCTGGGTAAACTCGGTGTTTTGAGTGAGAAACTGTGAAGGAGATATACGAACTGACTCTTTACTCCCCACAATATAGGCAATCGAGTATGCAGATTTCGGTAGGTGATCTGATGTAATTTGGTAGTACCCTGTTTTATCAGTGTATGTAATAAATACAGGAACTTCGGCAAACGGAATAAGAATATTTACTTGAGCATTTGGCAAAATACTCCCGTCTGAACCATAGGCATACCCTTCAATATACGCGACAATTGGTTCGAGTTTGTATGTAACAGTTGCTTTTGACGACTGAGCATGTACCTCTCGTGGAGCGATGAGCGACTGTAGCCAGACGAGGATATCTCCGAATCCAGAGTTTCGAGAAAGGGCTGCTGAAATCAAAGACTGCTTGGTAAAGCTGATTTGATATGTCCCTCCATTTTTTAGCTCTGCTTGATCGAGTTCGATAGAAAATACCCCTTCGTTATCAGGACCACCTTGAGCTGCGTTGAATGATTTGTGAAAATTGCACGTTTCGGTCGACTCGCCAATTTTTCGAGAACATAAGCTTACATCAAGTTTGGCAAACGGATGAGAGATACTTCCAGAGTACCGAAGCATTTGTTTTCCATTTTTTACAAACCCTTCTTGATTTTGTGCAATAATCTCCAAATCGTACTCCTTCCCGACATTGTCAATTGGCTGGAGTGGAATATCACGGTGTTGAATTGTGCCGCGTTGTTGAATTGCTGGCGAGTCACTATAGTATATATCTGAGTAAATCTTGGTTGCATTTGCCGCAAGCTGAGTCCCATCTTTTTGCGCAAAAGCATATCCATTGAATGATGGCAGCAACTGATAATCTCCGTCTACAACGAGAAAGCTAAAGTTACCTCCAGTAAAAGTTGATTGTGGATTCAGAGAAACACTATTCATCCGTTGTGCATACGCAAGACTGAATGTATTTGTCTGAGTGTCTTTTTGAAGTAATGAAACATTCACACCTCTTATTGGTTCAAGTGAAACTGCATCAAATACTCGACCGTAAGGGTCATAATATAATGTATCGCATGACGTTTGTGGAGGAACGTATGGAGACGTATCAAATGTCAACGTTCCTTGCTGTTGCCCCCCAATCCCTGCTGGAGTTGGTGTTACTTGAGAACCTTGTGGTGTGGGTGTCGGTGAAGGTGTGACATCCAAAATTTGATATACATGGTATTGATGATTTGAGTATCCAGGCGTAAGAGATTGCCACTCGATGATTGGGAGTCTTCCATTTGAATCGGTAGTAACACCATGTCTTTCGCTCTCGTTTGCTGTACGAGTTAAGTCAACTTGAACTTTAATAGCTTGATCACGACTACTGTAATTTGTGAAAGAACTATAGTAAACGGTATACCCCATCCAATTGCGATCAGGGTACATAATATATCCGCCAGGAACATGGTCTCGTAATAGCTGGTAATGATCACAGTCTGCGGTTGGCTGTGCCACGCCAGGACAGAAAACTTGCTTGTCGAGTTCACTACTCCCCGTAGTACAAATATACCCATTTCCAGTCTCAATACACTCTGTGACATAGACCATTGCATTTGGATCTAATGGAGTTGTGTTAAAAACACGCGATCTATGAGGGTATACGTCATGTTCGTCGGATTGGTTTGCTGGACAGTTGTCATTTCTTGAATAATTAGCATCAGTACTGTTACACAGGACTGCATCGATGCATCCATATTTTTTTAGTATCTTGTTGGTTACCTGAGCATCTATCGATCCAAAAGTTCCAAAAACCAAGAACAACAGTACTGCAAATCCGAAGGAGAAATAGGAAGATTTCATATATTTATATTGACATAGTACTTACCAGTTGTCAACGAACTTTAACTATACTAATATGAATTAAGTCTTGAAGAATTTGACAATCGACGTTCTATGCAGTTCAAAAAATGTATCATCATCTGTGGTCTTGCCGTAACACTCTTGACTCCCTTCGTGGTTGTGCACGCTCAAGACAGCATGTATGGATTTCCTCCTGAGAGTAATCCGCCACTCATTTGTGGGAAATCCGCACAGCAAAGCTGTCCAACTGAGCTATTGCCGATTTATGCGCAGCTACCAAATGACACCTGCGCAGTAAGTTATGCAGATTTTTTGAGTGATCCTAAAACCAAACATTACTGGGTCGAAGACCCTGTGATCACCGCTCAAGGCAAGGCTGACGAGCGCGCACGACAGTTTATCTACTGGGTCATCACGACAGACGCCATCGACAACGCCCCTGTCCTCGCCACGATCTGGAGATTCACAAGCATGCTCACGCTTTTTGGCGTGGTACTTATTGCAGCAATCTTTGGGATTGGGTATATCGTTAGCCAACGAACAAACTATGACTTCAAAGTTCGCGTTTGGCCCACGTTGATAAAGCTTGGAACGATGCTTCTTTATGTTGCTCTCTCCTCGGCTGTTGTGTTTGTGCTTATTCAATTTTCTGAAATATTGATGAAGTTTTCGTATGAAAACCTTGGAGGCAAAGAGCTCTTTAACATATATTTTGCAAGCCCCAGCCAACCGAGCCTTATTGGAGCGACAGAAGATAGTTATCGCAACTTCGTCGGTTGTCGCGATCTCAATATTCGCGTGAATGAAGGGATAGAAGCTCAAATGTTTATGCTCAAGATGACCAATGTGAGTTACTATGTCATGGGAGTCATGCTCCTTTTGAGAAAAATTCTCCTCTGGTTTCTACTTTTTGTATCCCCGTTCCTCGCACTCCTCATGCCATTTATTTTAATTCGTAATACTGGCTGGATCTGGATTGGTGTCTTTTTCCAATGGTTGTTTTACGGTCCACTTGTCACGCTCTTTCTCGGAGGGCTTGCCAAAATTTGGGCGTCTGGGATACCATTCGGATTTAATTTTTCACGGGTAACTAACATTTCAGGATACGTCTATCCGACAGGTATTAATATCGTCTATGGAGGTCCTGGGCAAAATTCTGCAGCTGGACGAGCTATCGGCGCACTCAATAATGGAAGCTACGTCGATACCTTTGCCGAGTATATAATCACTCTTATCATGCTCTGGGCAGTCACATTTTTCCCATGGTGGCTGCTGCGTATCTTCCGCGACTACTGCTGTGACGGGATTTACGCTATGAAAAATATTTTGCTTGCGATGTATGACAACATGCGGATACCACCACCAGGGAAAGGTCCGTCTCCTGCTTCTCCCACTCATCCCTCACGCACTCTTTCTGTAGATCTGCCAACAAATAATAGCGTGCATATTGCCCTTGGATCGCTCGAACAGATCAAAAAGAGTATGACGCAAGACATCACAAAAAACCTTTCTCTCTCCGCAACCAAGATCACCGATATTGCCCGCTCACAGACAAATACCAAAATGCAGCAGACAATCAATCAGAATCTGACATACCTCGCAAATCCTGTCAAGGCATCACGTCCTGCAGAACGTCAACAGTATATGAATTTGCGCTCTGAGCTTTTTGCGCGCGCGATCAAAAACGACACAGTCGCGCGCACTATTCTGGCCGCAACATCAAACTCGGTCTCCGAGAAAACACAGATTCGCGAAACAATCATCAAGTCTATACCTCAGTCAATTTCGATGACACAGATGGTCACAGGAGAAACCAGCGTACCGAAAGAGGCGGTGACAACAATTACCAACTCCTTTACAAAAAGCATTACTTCAAATACGCATGCGTTGCAGTCTATTGCGACGACAACACACACACCAGTGCAAAAAGTTCGGACGATTCTTAATTCATACAATACATACTCGTCGCAGCCAATCTCAAACATTGTCACCACAGTCGCAAAGGAAACCAACACGACAGTAAGTACCGTTCGAGATGTCTTGAAGCATGCAGGTGCAATCGGTGCGCAGGAACATATGATGCGGACCCTTATCTCCGAACGCAAGCTTGATAAAACGCAGGTGACACGTGTCCTTTCAAGCATTCGGGCTTCTGTGATATCCAAAGAAACAATCGGATCATCAGTGTTGGAATCTGTCTCACAGACACCAGTCTTGAGCCATTCGACAATCCAAACGGTCATCAATGAGTTTGCACAGAATCAAACAGCTATGGAGTCTGTTGCAACAAGCACTCATGTTGAGAGAACCGTTGTTGAGAATGTTGTAAAGAGCTTTGCACAAAACCTCAATCAGCCGGCAACAACGATCATCAATCATGTTGCAGGAGACACGCATGTTGAGAGTGCAACAGTTGAATCTATTCTCCAGAATGTTGCGCAGTCAGTCTCATCATCATCAAGTACTCAAACGCAGATCGGGCAGGCATCCCATGTAGAGAATACTTCTGTACAGCACATTGCTGAAACAATAAAACAAACAGTTCAGACAGCTGCTCAGGCATCAGCACCGACAATCACTCTGATTGAGAACTCAAGCTCAAGCTCACAAGAAGTCATTCAGAGTGTGGTGCAATCCTTTGGAGGGAGTACTCAGCTGACTACCCAGATTGCCGAAGAAACACAGATTGATCAATCATCTGTACAAAATGTTCTCAACTCAGTAGCAACGCATCTCACTGAATCGTCGTCTCAACTTATCACTTCAATCTCCTCAGAGACACAAACCACTGAGCATCAGGTGCGCCAGATACTAAGCGCTGCTGGAACAGCCGTCACAAACTCGACGACCTATCAAGAACAGCTCACTCAAGTGACCCAAGCTCCTGCACAAACTATAAAACAAATCGCACAAGCGGTCACTCAAGTCGCAGCACCACAGGCAAAAACGACGGTTGCAGATACCATCCTCTCGACAGCTCATGCTTCCGAAGTACTTACCCAGGAGAGCATTACCAAGATCATCACTCAGTGGTCTACTCACGAGGCACTTGTCACAGAGGTATCACAAAAGACATCGGTCTCCGCAGAACACGTCAAGAGTATTTATGCAAGCTATGCAACACACTTCAATGAGTCCTCTGAGAAACTCGTTGCATCGATCATGACAGAAACACATGCAACTCGCGAAGAGATTCAGTCTGTCATACAAACAACATCAGAGATCCTCGTTGCAACACCAGCACAAGGAGTTGGACCGTCGTTGACACACCCTGTCACAGAGTCAAGTGTTCAGCGTATAGCAACCGCGCTACCACAGTCAATTGCTTCGTCCTCAGACACATTGACAAATACCTCTCTTGTCGAGCGAGTATCGACAGCGTCGCATATTACAACGGCAGAATCTCAAACCATTATTCAGAACCTCCTTTCAACGGCACTCTCAAACACATCCTTTATTCAAAACTTGGCCGAACAAAACTCTCTCAAGGTTCAGCAGGTCAGAAACATCATAACGACTTATCAAAAAAACAGTACTGCAACTCCAGAGAAAATTATTCTTATGATAAATGAATCTTCGGGAATAGCAAAAGACCATGTCCAAAACGTCCTTGTCACGCTCACCGACTCGATCATCTCCTCCGATCAGATTGTTGGGCAAGTTGCGCGTGATGAAGGAGTCGAACCTTCAGAAGTCAGTGATGTCATGCAAAAACAGATGGAGGTCGCAAGTGAGCCAGAAAAGAATATCGAGAAAACGATCTCTATCCCTCAAAGCATCTCTCTCCAAGATTATGAAGAGGTCAAAGACATGTGGACAAAGCATTATGAAGAAGGTGAAGTGCCGGTCTCTGAGACTATTCAATCTCGGAGAGAGTGGGTTGACCAAGAGATCGTGTACATTACCAATACTCTCAATAAGATCCTATCACCTGACGAACGAATCCAGCAAGAAGGTCTTGATGAGCTCGGATACTTACTTCCAATTTTCCTGATAAACAACCTCAAAGGAGAGGAGCTCATCGTCTATCTCAAAGCAAAACTTGAGGCAGCAAAACTTGTCCAGAAACTGCTGACACGAGAGCAGTCTATAAAAGATAACATGAAGAAAGATCAAGAAGAGGAAGACGAGGTCTTTGTTGATATTAAAAAGCCAGAGGAAAAACCTCAAGTCCAAGAAATGTCCTTTGACGATGAAGAAAATACCATCCCATCAAGCATCGAGGATCGGGAGAAGGCAACTCAAGAAAAACTCGCAGGAACAGAATCTGAACCGGCTTCGGAAGAGTCTCCAACCGATCCATCTCTAGATGGAATACGGGATAAACTACAAGAACGGGCTGACAAATAGCGCTTGAAAGTGATATAATTACCTAATGAGTTACTATAACAAGCTTCAATATATTGCGAAAGTTGACTCTGATGATAAAATCCTCGATAAGGTAGAAAGATGGAAGGCACACGAAGAGGGAATTCTCCACAGAGCAATTACCGTCGCAGTTTTTTATGAGGATTATGCCGTTCTACAACACCGCAAACACCCTGTTTTTGACAACGTATTTGACTTCACGGTATCAACACATCAAATCTTGGTGGATGATATTGAGGACGATATGGCAGCCATAGAGAAGACTCTTGAACGCGAACTTGGTCTGGAAATGTCATACTTGATCGAGAGCCCAGTTTCAAAGGGGGTTGTAAAGTATAAAGCCAAAGATCCAAACTCAAAATACACCGAAAATGAAGTTTGTCATATATATAGCTGTCAAACCACGGTTGTCCCAGCAATAAACCTTGAGTTCGCGTACGGCTACTCTTTGCAAAAAATTGAGAGTATCACGGATAAAAAAAGCCCTTTCCACACCATGCTTGCACCATGGGTAAAAGAGATGCTAAAAAAGAACCTATTATCAATTTAGTATCTTCAAGTATGAACAAGAACGATTATATTTTGCCTGTTAGTGCAACATTTCGCGACATTCAGTATCCAGAACCTATTGTAAAGTCAAACAAACACCTCGAAGAACTCTTGAAAGAACAGTCGTACTCAGTATCTATTGGAAACTCGTTGGGTGGTCACACGACAAATACAGTCTTTGAGGGTACTATGGATAAAAAAGCTGTCATAGTGAAACATACCGAACATAGCATTCCACAAACGCCAATCGAGTATATGATCATGAGCGATGCACATGACACCGAAGTAAAAATACTTAAAAAGCTCCAAAACTCAGAAACAGCCCGGGCACCAAAGCTTCTTGCAAACGCACAAAAGATCAAAACTCTTGTGATCGAAGACCTGAGGGCATCTGGATTTCAGGATATCTCCAAACTCATTCTCAAGAAAAAATTTCCAGTAGATTCAGCGGAACAGTTCGGCACAGCACTTGCTCAATTTGCAGTTGAGACACGCACGTGGGAAGAGTTTAAAACCAATGAATCTGCTGTACTTGCTTTTTATGAACATAGTCTTGAGATGCTCATAGCGTATCCAAATGAGATTGAACGCTACAAACGACTCGAGGCAGCCTTCTCACTCAAAGATGAGGAACTTGCCGAAGATGAAGCGCCAAAGCGATTGTTTGTATGGGCAGAGAGTTCACCTGAGAATGTACTTATCACAAAAGATGGGAAGTTAGCATTCATCGACTTTGGAAGATCCTACTGGGGAGATCAGCAGTTTATGCTCGCGTCATTTATCGCTCATCTTCTCGTCAATACACTGGTTGGATTCATTTCAGTAAAAGATGTGTCTACATACATACCTACGTGCTTAAAAGCATACGTAGGAATATCCCCACTTGACGATGAGTCAGTTGTTGTCGAGTACATTGCCATGGAGATGCTACACCGTGCACACGGAAAAGGATTTCAAGGGATAAAAAATACCGCTCAGTCTCTCGAGATAGAAGCGTTTGCAAGAAGTATTTTGGACAGCAAGGTAAAAACAATCAAAAAACTTCTTACTTCGCTTGGGGAAAATTGAGAATTACATTCGATCAAGGATCCCCGCTGAGCTATCAAGAGCTTCGTTGTAATGTCTCATAATGAGGCGGAGTTTGTCAGATATCTGGACCGGTACAGCATCGATTGAGTTGACGGGTATAATTTTCGTACTAGTACTCGTGAGAAAGACCGAGTCATACGTAGAGATTGATGTGTACGGAATTTTTTTATACATAATTTCAAATGGTGTCTTCTTGACCGCTTGTTCAAGCGACATCATCGTTACTCCTTCGAGAATATCTTCTTTTGGAGGACTAAAAATCTGATTGTCTTTTAGAAAATATATGTTGGTTCGTGATCCTTCTCTCATATTTCCATCAGAGTCAACAAACAGCGCGTCATACTTCCCTTCTGACTGGGCTTTGCGGTAGTAATAATAACTTGGAAGCATGTTGAGTGATTTTGACTGAGGCATCCATCGCTCGTATAGAAAGCTACGCACGCCCACACCATCTCGATACCATGCTCTTTTGGGGAAAAAAGGTGCAAGTGGGAAGATATACAGCTGCGCATCCATTTTTTCATGTCCACCCATGAGGAGGAGTTTGATGTTAAATGCTTCTTCCTGATATGCGAGAACAAGTGCACGAACCCATTCTTCAATCTTCGCTGCGCTCAAGGTGTGTTCGAGCTCAATGCATCCTGCCGAATGAAGGAGTCGATTCACGTGTTCTTTCGTAAAGTAGCACATGCCATTTCTCACTTTCAACGTTTCATACACCCCAAATCCATACATGCTCTCAATAGAGTCTGCCGGGATCTGTGCTTCCTTCAACGGTTTTATGATGCCGTCATGTGAAAATATCTGTTTCATACTTATCTGCAATTTGCCCACGCACCATCTCCTCCTCGTGATAGTTTAAATGCTGTCGTTTCAATAGCTTCCCGTGCCCCAAATCGAAGGTCTGGGTTTGTATCAGCGCCCATCTGTGCGCGCGTCGCCTGCCATGTTGAGACGGTATACTGAAACATCCCGCCATACAGTCCGTTTGAAGCTCCGGGATGTCCTCCAGATTCGCAGTATGCAATCTTTTTCATGACATCTTTACTGACTCCATACTGGTTACTGTACTCATTAAAGTACTCCTCAAAATCACTTGTTGGTATCGGAGTTGGAGTATTGGTGGGGCTTGGTGTCGGTGTCATTGTCGGAGTCGGGGTGAGGGTCGGAGTTGCAGTTGGGGTAGGTGTGAATGTTGGTGCCGGTGTCATTGTCGGAGTCGGGGTAAGGGAAGGAATCACGACAACTCCGAGGACCTCCCCTGTCTGTTTGACTGAAAGCGAAGACAATGCCATGATTACTGTGACAATCCCGACCGAAAACAACATCACTGGTTTCATCACACTATTGTATCACATTGACGAAAAGGGCTCATCTGGGCTATAATCAGGAAATTATTACTCATTGAATTATCTTTATGAAAGGATTTCTGACATTTATCAGGGAGCAGGGTGTCATTGGGCTTGCCATTGGATTTATCCTAGGTGGATCAATCACCAAAGTCGTGACATCGTTTGTAGAAGACATTGTCAATCCTCTCATTGGAATTATAGGTGGTGGTACGGCAGGGCTTGCAGACGCGATGATCAAGGTTGGAACTGCAAAAATAATGTACGGACAGTTTATTGGTGTGCTTATCAACTTTGTTATCATTGCCGCAATCGTGTACTACGTCTTCAAAGGACTTGGACTTGATAAAATTGATGTGAAAAAGAAAAAATAATCTATTTACTTAAAGAGCATCATAAATGCCGCCACTACAAGCTACATTCCTAATTCCTAATTTAACTCAGCTCATACTTCTCAAGAAGTTTCTGGTTTCCTTCGATTTGATACCTCAAAAGCTCGGAGTATATTCCTTCTCGACGTGCCAAATCTCCGGGCATTCCCGAGTCAACTATTCGCCCTTGATCGAGGACAAGGATTCTATCAGCATTCTGGATTGTGGAAAAGCGATGCGCGATGATGATAACGAGCCGATTTTCCATGAGTTTTTCAAGTGCATCCTGCACAAGCTTCTCACTCTTGGCATCTAGCGAGCTTGTCGCCTCGTCAAGGATGAGAATCGGAGAGTCTGCGAGAATAGCTCGAGCAATCTGCAAGCGCTGTTTTTGCCCTCCTGAAAGCCTTACTCCACGCTCCCCAATCTCGGCGCGAATCCCTCCTTTTATCTTCTTTACGAAATCATACGCATTGGCTTTTTTTAGTGCAGCTACTACTTCCTTTTCTGTTGCATGTGGTTTTCCATATGAAACATTTTCAAAAACAGTCGTCGAGAATAATTCGTTCTCTTGAAAAACAAGTGAAATATGAGCGCGCACATCTTGATGGCTTAGATTTTTGTAGTTTTCTGAGCTCAAGAACATATCACCCTTTGTTGCGTCATAAAACTTGAGAATGAGGTTAATGAGCGTCGTCTTGCCAGCTCCACTATGACCGACAAGCGCGACAGTTTGCTGCTGATTTAACTCAAAACTGATATCTTTCAAAACCTTTCCACTTTCTGGATACTCAAAGGATACATTCTCAAATTTTATTGTCGGTTTTGCAAACTTTGGAGTGGTGATTTTTTCTGGAAGAGCTTCTGTTGAAGCAAGCTCAAGAACCTCAAAGTACTCTTTCGATCCCGTTTCTGCTTGCTTTATTCGTTCGAGGATAAAGCTCATCGCAAAAAGTGGGCGACGAATCTGGTTTAAGTACTGCAAAATAAGAACCATCTCTCCGATTGTCATAATTCCGAGAAATGTATTTCGGAAAATTATGATTGCCACCACTGCAAGTCCCGCCTCGAGTCCAAAGTTACGGAAAAAGTTATAAATATGATAAATAAATGATTGCTCGTCATATATTTTGACGCTTTTTTTAAGCTTGTCAGAGATAAACTTCCACTCTGATGATTGGGTATTGTAGCTTTTGACAAGACGAATGTTGCTAATGACTTCCTGAATCCGGCCGCGAGAAACGTCATCAATGGCGTTCTTTTTGACTTGGAACGTCGCCCATTTTTTCGTTGACTGCTGACTGGCAATGATATAAAACGGAAAAATTAAAACAGCCATGAGCGCAATAGGAATACTATAAAACGCGAGAACTATGATAATAAATACACTTTGAATGAGCGCTGGAACAATGAAGTTTGTGGCTGCTCCCAAGAAATCTTGTAGAGCGAGAATCCCACGGTTTAATTGGTTAACGATTTTCCCTGAAATTTGCGTGTCAAAGTAATGTTGTGGGAGTGTGAAAATCTTTTGATAAAACTTTTCCGTCAAGTATCTCCCGACTCGTGCTGCAGTATAATCTCCGATTCTTTGGTTTACAGCCTCAAACAGCGTTGAGACAATACTTGTCCCGAGCATGATTGCAATAAGGATATACAGCCTTTGAAGGCTCCCATCCTGAGAGTTCAGCTGTTCCTGAATCTGATCAACTATGAGCTTCAAAATATATGGAGATATGAGACTGAGAGTTGTCGTGAAGATAATTATTGCCGTGATGACGTAGATGTATTTATGAAACGGCTTGGCGATTTTTACTATTTTGAAGATGTTATTCATGGAGAATTATACCACGTCTAAAAAAGATCGTTGAGGAGAAATAACCAGCAGGTGCTTTGCGCCTAAGTAGTCAGGTACTGTCTAGTACCTGACGAAGGGGTGGAGATGCCGGGAGTCGAACCCGGGTCCGTAAAGGCTCTCTTAAAAATGTGTAGCGAGGATTAGTGTGTCTTTAACTCAAACTAGGAACGGAAGAAACACAGACCGTTTCCTAGAAGTCAATTTTATTTCGCAGACCGCATAAAGATTGAGAACTTTATATGATCCAACCCCGAACGTTGTACCCCTAAGAGCTATCGGAGGTCGCTCAAAGGGCAGAATTAAAAAGCTGCTTATGCGAACAATTGAGCAGTTCGTGGTTGTGCTGTAAGCATACCTGCGAGCTTGCCGAGTTCAGCTGCTGCGAGCTCTTTAATTTCTGCAAATGCATTATGCTTTGCAGTTAAAGTTTTCCATGTAACGTATCGGTACGTCCTCGCCATTTATAAAAGTGCGTGTCTTCACGTCGAGACCTTGTCATCCCCATTACTTCTTCATATACTCTTTCATTTCTTTTTGCTGCGCTCGTTTCATGTCTTCTCTTCTTTCAAGTTTCTTTTTTGCAATCTCACCTTTGGGCTTCGAGAGCGCGACTTCGAGCTTGATTCGCGAGCCTTTAGTATAGCACACTATGGGTATAATCGTCAACCTGCCGCCGGACTGTATTTTGGTAAGAAGTTTGGTAATCTCCTTCTTGTGGAGGAGGAGTTTGCGCGGCCGAGTTGCTTCGTAGTTCTGAGTTGGTGAAAAGCGATATAATGCAATTTCGGCATTATAAAGAAATGCTTCCCCTTCTGTGATTTTGACAAAGGAATTATCAAGCTTCAGATTACCCTGACGGATTGACTTTACTTCTGATCCAGAAAGGGAAATTCCCACTTCAAGAGTATCTACAGATTCGTACTCACGATGATATGTCCGATTTTCGATGCGCATACCCAGATTTTACCACGGATCACACGCTCGCCGTTAGGACTTTGTGTGGTGCTTGATCGGCGTAACGTCTGACTTTCCTTCAAAGTTCAGCACATTGACAAGGTCTGAGTTTGTCGGCAGTACATACTTCGTATTATTTTTGAGTACTGCTTCTGAGACACGAAGCCGCTCCCACGCTTGGGCTTTTTGATCAAAGTACTTGTTTGCCGCTTCTGCAACCTTCTGGATTGCCAGCGCCTCAGCGTCTGCTCTGAGTATTTTGGCCTGTGCATCTCCTTCAGCTTTGAGGACCTCTGCAGATTTATGACCTTCTGCCTGGAGGATGTCGCTCTGGCGGATTCCTTCAGCCTCAAGAATTGTTGCCCGCTTTTCACGCTCTGCCTTCATCTGAAGACTCATTGCATCGGTAATCTCTGGCGGTGGATCAATCTTTTGTACTTCGACACGTGTCACTTTGACACCCCAACCATTAGTTGCTTCATCAAGCACAACTCGAAGATTGGTATTGATATGATCTCGTGCAGTCAAAGTCTCGTCCAAAGTCTTATCTCCGACGATGTTTCGAAGATTAGTTTGGGCTAAAGTCGTTGCCGCATTGCCAAAGTCTTCGACCTCAAACTCAGCCTTGACTGGATCGACGATTTTGTAATAAATGACTGCGTCAACAATTACCGATACATTGTCCTGCGTGATAACTTTTTGAGGATCAACGTTTATGACGCGCTCGCGCATGTCGACTTTGATCATTGATTCAATATAGGGTATGACGAGATTGAGACCAGGCTCGGCGATTGCTTTGTATTTTCCGAGTCGGAGTACAATCCCCCGCTCTTGTTGTTGGACGATTTTAACGCTTGCAAAAAGCGTAACGATTGCAAGGATAACGAGGATAAGTAAGAATGGCATAGGATTTGAAATGAATAATGTTTAATGAATAATGGCGAATTATTTAACTTTTACTGTTACTCCGCTCACAGACTCAATGGTGACTTTCTTTCCTTTTTCAATGATTTTATCCGATTCGGCTCTCCAGACTTCGCCTTCAATCTTGATTTGACCCGGCTGATCAGGAGTGATTTCTGTGACAACAAGTCCTGATTTGCCAATAATTGAGTCTGAGTTTGTCTTTGTAGTTGTAATATGAAGCGCTGTCTTTATGCGATTTCTGCCAAACACGATGTATCCTGTGATGAGAATAATAATCGAGATTATCGCAGCAGGAAGGGATCCTGTGAGAGCTCCTACTCCTCCGCCGATGATAAAGACGATGCCGAGGATGAGTAGCTCAAATCCAGTCGCCGCGCCAAGGATGATTTCGAGGATGATTGCGGCAACGCCGAGAATGATGAGAGTTGAGAACAAATTCATATTTTCAGTTAATCTTTTGGATTTACGCTTGACTGACTTACAGTTGGCTGATTTGAGCGTGAGACAGCTTTTTCTGCAATGCTAGTCACTTGTTTATTGGCAGAGTCTATAGATCCTTGTAATCGCTTAATCTCGTCTTGTTGGCTTTTTACGACTTCTTGAAGAGCTGCGACTTTCTGTTCGAGCAAAGCCAACGCATTTCTGTTTTCTGATTTAGCTAGCGCCTGTTCATGAGCGTAAGATTCTTTCAATTTCTTTTCCGTTGTAACAGCTACTTTGTTTGTTTCCAACTCTAAACGCTTTTCAAACTCGGATGCCTGTTTGCGCAACTCGATGAGCTCATCTTGTTGTTTTTTGACCTCATCTTTTTGTTGTTTTAAGTCCGATTCAACTTTTTGTCGCATTTCTTTGAGCTCCTCTTCTTGGCGATTTTTCCGTTTATTGAAGTCGTAACTATACTCTTCTTCCTGTCTATCGCGCTCTTGAGTGATTTTCGCCTTTTGTTCTTCCTGATCTTGTTGGATGTTTTCGGCTGTTTGACAGACTACTATTAGGGTTTTTCTTGCATTTTCAAATTGCTCCGCAATGTCACTTATCTCGGAGTCAAGTTGATCGATTATGTGCGTTTTAAGAACAATAAGTTGATTGCTAAGTTTTTTATTGTTTGTAGAAATTTGTTTGACGGCTGAGGTTTGCTCAAGAACCGATGTACTGGGCTTTTCCAGCAAAGCAACGGCGTCTTTATATGCCTTCCAGATATCTGATTTTGAATTTGTGTATTTGATGGATTGTTTTTCGCTGTTATCTACCATAATGAGACTATTATAGCAGACCGCACGACCTTTTCATGATCAAATAAACAATTGCATGGAGATTTCCAGATTTCATCTTGCATTTACATTTTTAGTATTGGTCAGACATCCCTGAAATCTTTTTCTCATATTCTATGCGAAATAGAAAAGTAATTTAGCAGATCGTGGGCAGATGAATTTCTAACACTCCTGAAGAAAATGTTTGGGCATAAGGTTAAGTTACAACACACTGAGAATCCATCGGTCGTCGCAACCCTGTCAACTCTACAGACGTGATAAATTAAAAGGAGTAAATTATGCGTTGTACACTGATTGACACCAATGTACAATAATAGTAAAATAATAACTATGATACAAACACAAACCATTTCTGCAACAGATGCACGAAACAATTTCTTCTCCCTTATTGATCAAAGCATGTTTGAGGGGAAAAGCTTTATTGTGGAAAAAAATGGGCGCCCTTGGGCTAATCTTACTCCACCACAGCCAAAGCGTCGTAAAAGTTCAAGTAATAATCTTAGGCTATTTGAGGAGATGCATAAATTAGCCAAAACCCTTCCACCTGTGGAAGAGTCTGTTGTCGATACTTTAAGAAGATTACGACAACAAAATGTTTAAGAATGTTTGTATCGACGCAAACATTTTTCTTTCGTTACTACTCGATGAAGCACATACAAAACGCTCATTAGATCTTTTCAAGTTCTTGGAGGAAAAGGATATAGCGATGATTGAACCCACATTTCTTTCTATTGAAGTTATTTCAACAATAAGAAATAAAGAGTATTCAAAAACAATCACTTCTAAACAAGCTCGTGAGATGATCTCCAGATTTGAAAAGTTAGATTTGAGTATGCATGAAACGTCCAATACACTGTTGGAAAGGGCATATTGGCAGGCTGCACTGAGCAACCAGCCCGTTATTTATGACTGTCTCTACTCTGCCCTCGCAGAGCAGGAACAAGCATTCTTCGTGACACGTGACGATCGGTTTTTGAATTCGATTAAAAAATTGTATACACATAGCTACTCTATTGCTGAAGCGCTGGAAATAATTGAAGGAAAAAAATAATACCTTCAATTTGAGTCTTTAACACCAAAAACAAACTTGAATATCATGGTAAAAAGATCTATCTTTGCTTTAGATAGTTAATGTAATCAGGGTATAACTCCCCGATGCTCCTCGTCGGGGAGTATCATTATATTTGCAATATCACTGCGGATATATTGAGGTAACTTTCAAGACTCAAAGTTGATATTTCAGGAAGATAAAGCATCATGTAGTATATACATGATAGTTCTAAAAGAGCCGATTCAATCTGAGTGGGATGAAGGGAATAGTGACAAAAAATGGACGATTATTATTCATTGTATTTACCATACGGAGCGAAAAGATTAGAATTATCTCTTCTCGAGACGTAAATAAAAAGGAGGTAAAGCTATATGAAAAAAGAACTAAAACTACCACATTTTAAAAATGAGGATGAAGAACGTGATTTTTGGGCAACTATTGATTTGTCCGAATATTATGAACCGAGCGATTTAGAAGAGGTCAGCTTCCCAAACCTCAAGCCCACATCAAGGCCCATCTCTATTCGTATACCAAACTATCTCATAAATAGAGTAAAGGAGCGGGCAAATGCGATCAATATACCTTACCATCTCTCATTAAAGAATATATTGCAAAAGGGGTAGATTCATCTTTGTAGAATGGACTTTTTCCCATTTTGTAGCATTTAGCTTCGACCTGCCTTCATGTGTCGGTGATTGGTGATTTGATCGCGGCCAAACTCCATGTTGACAGAGTACACGATTACCTTTACGATATAAAAGAATTATGAAAACAGTTCGTTTTAATCAAGAAAAGAACTTAGTTTTGAACAAAATAACAATGTCAATCCTTTGAACCACTTGATCCTTATGAAGCAGATCTGATGAAGAGTTTGGAAAATGACCAATGGGTTGAGGAGAGCAAGCAAGAAGAAATTGATAAATATACACAAATATTTAAAGCTGATGCTAAAAAAGATATGCGGATTACCATACGCGTAAGCATCTGATGACTTATATGACATTAAACAAAAAGCGCTTTCAAACAGCATGCCATATCAGACCTTGATTAATATTCTTCTTCATCAATATGCAAAAGACAAGATCGACATTAACCTTTGATGCTTACACACCATATACACATAAACTGCAGGTCACTCTTGACATTTTATAGCCTATAGTTTATATTTGAGAGTATGTTACCTGATACATCATTAGGGTTTGCACCAACTGAAAACGGTCTTAATCATTCTGGTGATTTTAATTGGGAATTTCCAAGAAAGTCCATAAAACCAATCTTTAAAGAGGCTGCAGCAGAAGCTTTAAGAAATACAAGGGGTTTTGGTTATTTTCTTGGGCAAGTAACACAAGCTTTAGTAAGTGGAAGACTGTCAGCACCAGATACAGTTGTGCTTGCTGGGTTAATTGGCTTTCCAGTCTCCCCTGCTTTATTAGGCGGATTCCATATTGAAGATTTAAATCAGTCTCCTGCCATAGTACAGCCAGCAGAACCAGAACAATGGGGAAAACCTACTGCCACATCAACAAGAACACCTGTTCCGACATATACGCCAAATCCGACTCGAACACCAGAGGCAACGCCAACACCACAACCTATTGAGATTGAACTTCCAATTCTGGGGAAAGATGTTAAAAAACCATCAGAAGTAGCATTTTCACAACGACTTAACAATCCTGTTTATTTTAGAATGGGACCAAGTACAAGCACTGATCATCTACCACAACCTACAGGAGCGAGATTTATTAAAACTGGCTACACATCTCCACAGAGTGATGGAACGTGGGCAGAAGTTGTTATGGCTGATGGTACAATCGCCTATGTAAGGAACGATGTTTTAAAAGCTGAAGTGGTCGACCCAACTTATTCAGAAAGAATTAAGTATGCAGCACTCGCAGATGTTGCCCCTGTTCCATCTCGTCAAATCTTAATCTCTGAATTAAAACAAAACGCTGCCATAGGTGGAACTTCCGAAGAAACTATTCGAGCTGATAGTACCATAAATGGATTCTGGGGTGAAACAGTTACCTCAAATGCACCTAATAATCCTTTTGATGGCCTCAGAAGAAGTGTTGCAATAGCCACAAATTCACCAGATTCATCTAATCTAGATAGTTTGAAAGGTAATTCAATCCCGGCTCATTATACAGATGTTAAAGTTGATGGATCAGTTGATGTATACGCTCTTACCATAAATGGAGAAGGATTTATGCATGTCACAAGTAAGAAGAATTCGTCGGGATTACTACAAGCCGAGTCGATATCTATTGAGAGTTGGGAATCTCTAGTTAATAACGTTGGGTTAAAAAAAGCTCGAGCGATTGCATCAAGAATTGATGGGATTGATTTACATATATTCAAAACAACTGTAAATGGCCAAACTTTTATTTCAAGCCCACAGGGCCATGAAGCAGTAGGTTTGTATCAAAAATTAACAAATAATCCATTATTTAATGATGGTAAACAAGAACCAGTTCAACCTACTGCTACAACTACCCCAACTGCGCCGAAACTTCCAAATGCAACTCCAACTGTGGAGAAGGTGGAGGAAACACCAGAATTACAAATAAGTGAATCACTAATAGTTTCTCAGCAATTGCTTCAAACTTTATCATTGAAGTCGCTAACAGCATCTGGGAAAACAACTTGGTTAGATGTTTATGATGGAGATACTACCCTAAGAGATGCTGCAAAAAATATATTTGATGCAGGATTCGAAAACATTGATTCTTCTACTCTGCCGTCAATGGAGTCAGTAATCGCTTACTACTCTCGCTTCCCCCAAACGAAAATTCTTACTGCCAAAGCGGCCGGCGCGACAATCCCAAGGCCAGTTGATACTAAAACAAACGAAAGAACTACTGGACTTGGAACATTTGGTAAGATTGACAAAGGCTCAATCAAAACAACAATCTCGATGGTCGCCCTAGCTGATAAGCCCATCATAACAAGAATCCCAGGTACTTATGAGCTTGTAATAGTTATTCCAACTGTTAGAAAAGAAGATAATTTAGTTCATCTTTCCGCCCTTACCCTAAGACCTACCACTTCAATAGAGGGAAAATTCTATGGGTCGGCCACAAGCGGAGTTCCTTCGGTAGGAGGGGCGCTTCACGTTGCAGGGCCAACCCTAGCCATCCTGTCAGGATTAAAGGCTGGAGATCCAATTGTACTAGACGAATTTACAGTTGAGGGTCAAGTAATAATTGCAACGCGACCCGATATATTTCCAAGAGCTCAATACATGGAGCTACTTTATCGACTCGGTATATCAACGATAGAAAATATCGGCACCTTCGACTATAAATAACTCCTACAGATAAAATATTGACGATTTCCTATTGTCACGCCTGATCCTATCAGGTAGTATTGGGTTATGCGCAAGTGGTATTTGATTTTAATCATCATTATGGTTGCTGTAAATATTGTTTTGGCTGCATTATATCTTCATAAAAAAAACTTAACGAATTTAAAACAAACGACCCAAAAGGCTTTTTTGGACGATAATGGAGATGGACGCCATGTGGGGTTTGTCGAAGCAAATATTGAGGAAGTGGATGGCATTACAGTTAGTAAAATTGTTCTCCAATATTTAAGCTATTTCGATGGCTCATACTCATTTAGATTTTTTGACCGTAATAATAATAAAATACTGGTAATTGTGGATTTCGGACCTAATGAGTCTTTTCTGAGCATGAAAAGTACTAATATTAAGAGTGACAAATCAAAAAGAGAACAAAATTTTAAATCTATTCAGGCACAGTCGTTATCATCAACTCTTAAAAAGGACGAGTTGTACACGATTGCTTTTATTACTAAATTGTCAAAGACTCCGGAAGATAGCTGCAACTCAATTTGTCAAGAAAAGTATGCCTATATTGAAAGGTACACAGATAAAAATACCTCATTCTTTTTGAAACCTGAGTCGGGAGCTACAATTGGTGGAGTTTATGAAATTGAGACCAGCTCAAACATATCAAACCCATAAAATGAAAAATGTTTTTATTTTTATAGCTATAATTTCGGCCGTGACTTTTTTTAGTTGGATAAATCCAGTCGAGGCATATCTATGTTCTGGTAGCAAAGACACTACGATAAGTACTTGTGACTTTAATGTTTTTGGGGGAACTTATTCTTGTGGATCAGAGACTCATAGTAATGGCTGTTATCCTGCGTATGGCGGAACTTGCGAAGCAACAGGGTGGGTTGGTTCTGGATGCTCAATTCCTCTAGATAAATCAACCTGCAAACCAAATAATACCAAAGACGATCTCTATGGTGTTTGTACCGTAATTCCAGGCACCCCCCGCCCAGGAACGCCAACAGTTCAGCCACCAACCAATACTCCAGTCCCCCTTTGTGGAGCTCAAGTCTGCCAAGCTGGAACAAGGTGTTGTGGAGGATCTA
>Ga0209284_10002817_pt1 | contig 22823 bp, 28 predicted proteins | sample FRY03_FD_187211 | JGI IMG/M metagenome (GOLD analysis project Ga0209284, IMG submission 187211) | Freshwater microbial communities from Lake Fryxell liftoff mats and glacier meltwater in Antarctica - FRY-03 (SPAdes) (version 2) | ecosystem: Environmental > Aquatic > Freshwater > Ice > Glacier...
CGGTGACAGATCAGGACTGTTCTTCGAGTTCGCCCGAATCGCAAATGAGCTTCAGCCAAGATGGATCATGCTTGAAAACGTCGTTGGGCTCCTCTCCTCTGCCAACGGACGAGACTTTGGGATCGTTCTCTCAACGCTGGCCGAAATCGGGTATGGCGTTTCGTGGCGGGTGGTTGACGCTCGATTCTTTGGAGTTCCCCAAAGGCGGCGTAGAGTGTTTATTGTCGGATGTTTTGGAGACGACGGTGAGCGAGCGGTACGCGCTCTCGCAGCGGGCGGCGAGGGGGATCTTGCGGCGGGCCTCTGCTCGTGGCAAGAGGCTGCCGGTGGAGTTGGAGCAAGCGTTGAGGGGGTTAACAGGGTGACGGTGCCTGCTTTGAATACTAAGTCCGGCCTTGATTTGGGTCATAACCGCGATGAGCAGGTGGTTGTTGCGCGTGGTTTGACTACTAGTAATCAGCGTCTTGACCCGGATGTTGAGAGCTTTGTTGTCACGTTAGGCCAAGATGTAGCGAAGCCACTCCAGTCCAACACTGGCGGCTTCCGCACTACTGATGTTGAAAGCGGCGCGTATGTCGCCCAGCAGTCTGCCGTTCGTCGCCTAACCCCAACGGAATGTGAACGACTAATGAGCTGGCCGGATGGCTGGACAAGCGTGGACGGTGACAAGACACCGGACGGGCGCAGGTATAAGGCTTGCGGGAACGGGGTCGTGAGCAATGTGAGCGAGTGGATTGGGCGACGTATTCTCGCGGTTGAAAATGAAGATGCGTCAGACGCAGGGCAAGCGTAGCTAGACCTATCGCTGACGCAACGAGGAGCGCCCGCGTGTCGGGCGGACGCTCCCTTCGCGTTAGGCGCTGAGGCTGGCTTCTAGCAGCGCGGTAAGATCCTGCGATGCGGTGACCTTCGCTGCGCTTGCGGGCTTGACTGTGATTGTCTTGCCTGCTATCGCGTCGTCGACCAGCTTCTGCTTCAGGGCGATGGCTTCGTCCACCTCGGTGCTGAGGACATCGTGACCGTCAGGCATTTGCTCGATCACTGCGCGAGCCATCTCTACTTGGTCTTGGTTGACTTCGCTTTGCTGCGGCGCGATTAGCGCGTCGTCGGTGCCTCGGACGCAGGAAGCGAACTCCAGCGTGTTCATTACGAGGCAGCCTCGTGAGCCATCCGCGTAGATGACCGCCAGCTTCTGACGCGAGCGTGCTGTCCATTTCGCTGTGATTGCGCGCTCCTCCTCCAGCAGGGCTTCGTAGATCAGGCGGTATGCTTGGTGCGCTCCGCCCTTTGTTGGTGACTGGATGTAGTAGAAGCCTGTTACGCGGTCGAAGGGAATCTCCTCGACTGGCAGCGACCCATTGACGCGCATTTCGTCCAGCTTCGTGGCTTCGTTGATCTGCTCCAGTGCTTCGGCGGGGATTGGATGGAAGTCGTCACCGACCCGAAGCCCGTGCTGCACCTCAGTGGTTTCGACCTGCTCGCCTGTCACCGAGTCGATCAGTAGCTGCTTGAGCGCGCCCCCGGAGGGTCCTGCGCGATCCAGCTTCACGTCTTTGCTTTCCGTTCCCTTGCAGATCTGGATTGGAATCTTGATCAGATCGTTGAGGGCGAGAATCGTGTTGTTCGTGGCTTTCATGTTGCCTCCCTATTTAGTTGACAACCCCATACAAGCTTGATTCGCCAGCAAAGTCAAGCCGTTTCGCAATCTTATTTCTTTCGGGATCGCTGGACTTTGGGACCCGCTCGAGCTATCGTTGTTAGCCCGACCGAGATAGGAGGAACCAATGGACGCAACACTCACGCCCCTCGCACCAACTAGCGCTGAGGGACTCGCGCAGAACGCGAAGGCCATCAAGAGCGTTACGGAAGCGGGAATAGCCAACGCGGTGCTGGAACCTAAGCTCGATGGCTGGAGGCTTCTCGCGCACATCCAAACGGGTCGCGTTGACGTTTACTCAAGGACAGCGAAGTCCTACTCTGGCAGGCTGCCTGCCATTGAGAAGGAACTTGCCGCACTTTTCCCTGCTGGCACTTGGGTAGACGGGGAAGCGGTCGCCATCCGAGTGGAGAACGGGCTTGTAATCAACGATTGGGGGCAGGCGCAAAGCGCTCTGTCTAGCACAGCAGGCAAAGCGGAAGCTGCCGCTGACGCAATTACTTTCATGGCGTTCGACTTGATTGCCTACGACGACATTGACATTCGCTCCTTGCCTTTCTCAACTAGGCGGGCAGCCCTGGAGCGAATCTTCAACGGCGAGGCTACTGAGAGGGTTCAGCTCAACGCGCAGGTAGAACCAACGGACAATAATCACGAGGCGTTCATCGCGCAAGGCTTCGAAGGGTCAATGCTGAAGAACCTTAACGCGCCTTACGCAAGCGGAAAGCGCGGAGCCGGATGGTTCAAGCTGAAAGCAACAACAACCATTGACACCGTGATCATGGGTTACAAGGAAGGCAAGGACGGCTTCGCTGGAATGATTGGTGCAATCATCTTTGGCCAGCACGACAAGAACGGGACGCTAGTGGAGCGAGGCTCCTGCTCCGGGATGGACATGCGTACCCGCAAGCTAATTTCAAAGGACACCACGAAGCACCTCGGTCGCGTAATTGAGGTGGCGCACATGGGGGAGATGCCATCGGGCGGGCTGCGGCACCCGCAATTCAAACGCTGGCGTGATGACAAGCTCGCAGCTGACTGCGGGATTCACTAACGAAGGAGAATGACATGGACTGGTATGAGCAGGCATCGGAGGCTTGCGCTGACGCGCACATCCCTGAAGATTGGGATGGTCGCGAGTGGGATGAGCTAACCGACAAGGAACGCTGGGACGCAATCAACGAGCAAGCGTGGAGCGTGGCTGACGCTTCGGGGCCGCAGTGACCAAAGTAATTGTGATACCAGCGGATCTAAACACGCCGGTGCGTGTAGATAATCTCGGCGGGTTAGAGGACTACCAACGCACGGTAGGAGGCGACATCGAAACAATTGCCTACCTAGAGGATGTTGTTCCCTACTTCAACGAAGAGGGAAAGCTTTTGGGACTAGAAAAGAACGCTCGTGCGACAGCAATCTTGGCCTTCAACATGTTCCCCGACGATTACATTGCTGGGGATTGCATTTTCGCTGGATTCGATGGCGACACTGGAGAAGACCTAGACATCCAAGACGAGACGGCAACCTACTTGCAAATGACAGCGACTAAAGCTATGGTCGACCTAACCAACGGAAAGGAACAAGATGGGACTTGACATTGCAGTAGCACCAGGCGCTTACGAAAACTACGTGGGCGACGAACAGACAGACGAAAGGTGGGAGCGCGAAGATCTGATCTTCGTTCACAACCTCAACGGCTTTAAGGACAGGCAGGACGGAATGATGGAAGGCTTCTACAAAACCACAGGGATCACTCACAAGCTTCACTTGAGCTACGGGAGCTACGGTCATTTGCGTGAGTGGATCGCGGAGCGCTGCTTGGGAATGACGTTGAAGCAAATATGGAAAGATCCATGCGGCGCTGAGGTAAGCATCCGCAAGGAAACTGGGGAGAAAGCAGTCGGGCTTGTCAAGCTGCTGAACTACGCGGACAACGAAGGAACAATCGGTCCGCTCACTTCAGCGATGATCGCGAGAGCGCTCGTAGACCGCCGCGAAAGCATTCTTGGTGAGGACGAGTGGCTGTGCGAGAGCTACGAAGCGCTCATCGAAGCCTTCGAGGGTGCCGCTGATTCCAACGGCTTCGTGGTGTTCTGCTAATGTGGATTTTCACGCCACATGGCTTCTACAGCGCAGTGGAGCATCGGGAGAAGCCAGACACGATCATTGTGCGCGCCCGCGACAAGCAAGATCTGGAAGCGCTTCGTCCTTACATACCAGACCTTCTGATTCTGGAAACGATGGACGCTGATTATCTCTATCGCATTTTTGTGTCACGCAGCAGGTGGGCTTCGGCTGTTAGCACGATGGCACGAGAGATTGACTACGACAACTTCAAGGATGCCGTGAAGAAACGTCAAGGGGAAGATCGTGCCAGCGTTTACATGCGCGTATGGACAGCGATGCTTGCCTTGCAGCCCTGGCCATTCAACGGGTATTACGAAGATGAGTACGAGCTTGGCGCGGCAGAACCACAAAGCACTTGGGATACTTGGCGGCAACGCCTTGGCATTTAACCGACCAAAGGAGAAGCAATGGGGCACGGAATAACAGACGCGGACACAATGTTCAGTGTTAGAGAGATGCCTTGGCATGGGCTTGGCTCAGTCCTTGAGCAGCACCCGGACAGCGTGGACGACGCGCTCCAAAAGTCCGGGTTGGACTGGCAGATCATTCAGCGGCCAGTATTCATGCCGGACGCGGTGCCAGCAGCGGACGACAACAGCAACTCCACGTGGACACCGTCCTACGTGCAAATTCCTGACACGCTCGCTAACGTCCGTGAGGACACTAACTGCGTTCTTGGCCTGGTGGGAGAAGGCTACGAAGTTGTTCAGAATCGGCAAGCCTTTGAGTTCCTGGACGCGGTACTCGGAACCGACCTGATGTTTGAGACCGCAGGAAGCTTGCGTGGAGGGAAGCGAGTGTGGGTTCTCGCAAGGCGACCTGACTTCGTGAAGGTAGCTGGTGACGACACCGCCACCTTCGTGTTCATTGCCAGCAGCCACGACGGAACAATGAGCGTCACGTCAGCGGTCACTCCGGTACGAATCGTTTGCGCGAACACACTTGGCGTTGCGTTGCGTGGCACTGATGCAAGCCCACGCACGTTCCGAATGCGGCACACTGCTGGCATTGACCAGAAGTGGGAGGAGGCACGGCAGGTAATGCAGCTAACCGTAAGCTACGAGGAGCGCTTCCAAGCGGCTGGTGACCGAATGGGCAGGGAGAAGCTAACGGTCGACCGCTTCGTGAACGTGCTGGAGACACTGCTTCCCCGCGACGATGAGATGGGAACGCTCGCTAAGCAAAACCGGGTTGATGCAACGGAGCAGATAATCAACATTTACCGAGGGCTTGGCAGCAGCGGTGACACGACAGGAAACTCACCTCACACCAAGTGGGCGGCCTGGAACGCTGTTGGAGAATGGAGCGACTGGTACCGTCGCCAAACGAAGAACACGGATCAGGTGCAGCGCTCCTTCGAAGATAACCGCTTGAAGCAGGATGCCTTCGACCTACTCACCGTCGCATAATGGGTGCTTTCATGCCTACGGCAGTAGAAGCAAGCCGCCAAATGAAGGAAATTGAGCTACTAATTCCAGACGACGAAGCGTTGCAACTCGCTGAGGGCTGGTATGCCCGGAAGTTAGTGATGCGGCAGGGCGGTCAGGTGCTGTGGCGGCTAGAAGCGGATGAGGGAACCATTAACTTGTTTGGCACGGACGGAATTGGCACAGCAAACGAAATAGCTGGTTTGTTTGCCGCGAACGTAGAGCACGTCGTTTAGCGTCAGGCGCGTTCGGTAGGTTCTCTGTGTGCCTCTCGCGCAATGGAAAGCCTTCGACGCTCTCCCGTCCTACTACGGTGGGAAGAGGAGGCTTGCGCCACGAATCTTTCAGGCAATAGAGCGCGCTGGTGTTCCTAAAGCACAGGGACGGGTTCTTCTCGATCCGTTTATGGGCGGCGGATCTATTAGCTTGCTTGCGAAGGCGCTGGGCTACCGAGTGCTGGCAAATGACATTAGTGTCAGGAGCGCGGCGGTTGGGGAGGCGCTAATTGTTAACAGCCACGTTAAGCTTGACGAAACCGATTTGGCCCGCGCATTGAAAGTTAATGCTGACGACTGGCAAATGCCGCCAATTGACAAGATGGCATTGCTAGATGAGGCGCGTGTTGTCATGGCGAGGCTTTGCAAGGCCGCGGCGGCGAGCGAGTTTCCTGAGAAACGAGCGTTACTGCGGCTGCTGGCCATTAAAAGCACGCTGAGCCTTGCCCCCTGGGGGCAGGTCTCATCTACGGTTGGCAAGCGCATACGGGAGGAGGCTTGGGATGACCTCTCGCAGCCGATGCGGGCGATGCTAGAGCCAATGTATAGACCGAACCGGCTAATCCGCCAGATGATAAGCAAAATCAACGCGGGCGTGTTCAACAACAGTTGGAGCAATGAGATGCATTGCGGGGATGTACTCGAGTTCCTTAGCGGCGTTCAAGGCGACGTTGTTTATCTTGACCCTCCGTACCCGGACACAATTGCTTACGAAAGTGAGTACGCGGCACTTGACGAAATGCTGACCGGGGAACCAGCGCAGCTAGAGAAAAGCCGGTTCAGCGCGAAGGATGGCTGGGAGTTCCTAGGTGACGTGTATGATGCTTCGGAGCATATCCCCGTGTGGGTACTATCACTTGGCAACAAGGCGGTTGACGTAGAGACCCTTGCTTCAATGATGCGCGAGAGGGGCAGGGCAGTAGATTCCCAAGAAATCAACTATGCGCATTTGGCATATCGGGCTGCTGAGGAAACTCAGGAGAAACATAAGGAGTTCATCATTACTGCCGTTAAGGAGAAGTCGTGAGCATTGAAGATTTAGCAGAGGGTCCGAAGCTAAACATTGTGTCGGCTCCCATTGATCGCATCCGTCCTAACCCGGCGAACCCAAACGAACTTGATCCCGTCAAGATGGAAACCCTGAAAAGTGACATTGCGCTAAATGGGTTCACTCAACCAATCCTAGTTCGTCCCGTTGAAGGAGACAAGGATTGCGACTATGAGCTCGTGGACGGTGAACATCGCTGGCTCGTGCTTCGGGAGCTTGGCGCATCAACGGTTCCGGCAGTGGTGCAGGAAGCTGACGACACGGAAGCTGCGCTGCGAATGATCACAATGAACCGGTTGCGCGGCGATTTCATTCCCATTCAGCTCGCGCACTTGCTGGTACGCCTAAGCGAAACCATCTCAGAAGCTGAACTGAAGAAACGGCTTGGTATGACCGAGCCGGAACTGCGTGACACTTTGCAGCTAGCTGACTTTTCAGACAAGCTTGCCGATGAGCTTCGAGAAGCACAGGAACGTGAGGAACGCGAAGCCCCGGACATTGTTACGTTCGTGCTGCAAAAAAAGGACTCTGTTCTAGTGGAGCGCGTTCTTCAGTCGTTACTTGAGGAGGATTCTAAAGCTGATCGCGCTAAGGCTCTGGTGACAGTGTTCCGCGCTTACGAAAGTCTAAACAAGCTAAAGGAAACTAAAAGCTGATGACGGCAGCTAAGGTATCAACAGTTGAACTGGTTGGGGGTCCTCTTGACGGAGCGTTCGTTTCGTGCCCGTCAGGGCACATGATTGAAGTCACGGCGAAACGTAAGGGCTCTGGCAAGCAAACCCGCCCGCTGTTGTATCGCGCAATGCATTCCGTTGGTTCGCAGGGAACCGTATGGCTTTGGAGCGGTGATTTGGTGTCTCCGTGCAGCTGCGGCACGTTGCATTCACGCCGTAATAGTGACGGAGCGCTTCTAACGAAGTGTACTTTGTGCGGCAGTGATCTTGCTTAACCGCCAGGACTTTGTGGACGCGGATGGCGTGGTTAACGAGTACGCGTTCCGAACAGCGCTGCGTTCTAACGCGGACGTGTTTTATTTGGCGCGCTGGCGGGTCGTTGGTCATGACGTGGCAGCGCAGCTAACTTGTGATGAGCGTGGCCATGAGGCTCGAGCTGGGCTTTGTGAGAGGTGTGGCCGGGGTGTTACTGCGCAGCAGGTTCGTGATGAACGCAAAAGGTAGACTGTGATTTCCGCCATCTTCATGGCTAGAATGAACGCATGCCAAGAGTAAGCGTCCAGAACACAGCGCAGGCCGAGAACACTTCCGGCGGGGTTTACGCGCACGGGCAGCCCGTTAAGGAAGGCAACGAGACCGGTGTTGCCGTTAAGCAGCTTGCGCCCCCATGGAACGCTTCCTTCGGTGAGCACAGCGAAATTGCCATTGGAGAACCTTTCCTGATCATTAAGAACGGTGCCGTTCAAGTTGATGGTGCGTTCTCGCTTGGTGAAGCTGTCTACATCAACGACAGTAACGTGCTGGTTTCGGACGAACTCAGTGATGAGGTGCAAACAATTACTGTTGACGCAACGGGCGGAACTTTCACGCTCACGGTTGGTGGTGATACAACTGACACGATTGCTTACAACGCTTCGGCGGCCACGTTGCGTTCCGCACTTGAAGCCACTTCGTATGTTGCCGCTGGTGACGTGATTGTCACGAAGCCATCTACTGGCTTTTGGCGCGTTGTGTTTGATTTGGCGCTTGCTGACGTAAACGTGACCCAAATGACCGCTAATGCTGGCTCGTTGACCGGGGGTGCCGGAACGGCTGTGGTTGCCACCGAGACGCAGGGTGGTGGCGCGCTTGGAACCCCGTTCGGGCGCGTGGTTGATACTGCGTCCGGTAACCGTGGTGTCCCGGTTGGCAAGGTCATCATTGACCTTGATATTAAGACTGCTGTGGCTGGCGAGGCTTTCTAAAAGTCTGAGGGTTTGAAGCCTTGCCGTAGCGCACCGGCTTCAGTGAAGAACGCCATTTCGTTAACTAGCGATGAGTGCTTGTCAAAGGTTTGAACGGTGTAGAAGCCTGCGGCCACGCGAACGGCTTGCAGGTCCCCTCCTTTGCAAACACTAGCGGCTTCGCGCTGCGCAATTTGTCTGCTCTTGTAAGGGCCGTCGGTGACTCCGCCCACGTTGCCTACGAACCAGTTCATTACGCCATTCTAGACGAAGTTGGTAATCCGTGGCACTCGGGCCCTAATCCTCGTTCTACTGAGATTGGGTCGGTGAGCTTCCGGGCGCAGCGTGAGCAGCGCGTCGCCAGAAAAGTTTCGGCAACGGCTTCCAGGTCGTAGGTTCCTTGCGTCCAATCCAAGAGCTTCGTTGCTGCCCAGGCGCGTGCTTTGTCTGCGTCTTTGTTGATTCGTAGCTCATTGGTTTTAGGGTTGAAAGAGCCAACCATTTCGCGGAGGTGATCGTCAATGTAAACAATGTCCGAGTCGTGCAAGCCAACTCGCCCTTCTTTGGTGGCTCTGCTAACGAGTCTCCCGTCCTGCCCGCGCTTCTTGCAGGAGAATGTGAGCGTGACGTGGTCCCCTGTGTTTAGACTCCGTACGGTGACCTCCGCAAAGCCCCCGATTTCAAGCCTGTTTGCAACCTCGTTAGCGGAGGCTAGTATCTGGTCTGGAATCAGTAGGGCTGAATTGCTCATACGTACCTTCCGTGTTCAGGTGCAACAATGTTAGATCATCCCGGCAACTTTTGCCAATGTTTGCGGGGGAACGGTGACTGAGAAGAAACAAGACAAAATGACGCTCGCTAAGCGTGCTGGTCGCCACGCGGACATTGTGGAGGCTTGGCTACGTGGCCTTGGCCCCACGCAGATTGCTGCGACCTTCAGTTTGTCGCAGCGGCAGGTGTACCGCGTTATCGCTGAGTACAAGGAATCACAGCCGGTACTTACCGACCAGAACCCCATCGCGATTTTGGAGGAGCGGCTAATGAAACTGGAGGCCGCTGCGCAGGAGTACGCGCTCATTGCACAAACAACTAAGAGCGAGCAAATTCGTGTGGCCGCAATCTCTAAGCGCCTGGACGCTTATCAGCAGGCAACTGAACTGATGCAGAAAACTGGTATTTTGCCAAACAATCTTGGGACGCTTGGAGTGACCCTTGACGTGAAGCAGCTAGCGAAGCGTGTCGTCGATACCGTTGAGGAGCTTGGATTATCAGCGGAGCAAGCACAATCGGTGCTTGAAGCAATCACTGGGGAAGTGTTTGTCATTGAAAGCGAAGCGGTCGAAGAGTGAGTCCTGTTTCAACTGACAAAGATTTGGCTGCCGCTATTCACGCTGACTACTTGCAGCGGTTGAACGTGCGCGCTGGTGTTCGTACCCCGTTCTTTACTTGGGCGATGCGCGTTCCGGAACCCAAGACTGGCCGTCTTGACTTCAAGCGCTTTCCGTATCAGGTGGAGCTTTACAAAGATGGGGCTGATACCAAAGAGGTTGTGATAATGAAAGCAACGCAAGTTGGTGTGAGCGCGTATTTGGCGCGCTGGGTTATGTATTGGGCTGATGTGCAGAGTGTCACAGCGTTGTATGTGTTCCCGAAGCTGAAACAAATGTACGACTTTGCTGATGCTCGTGTCCGAGCGTCAATTATGGAAAGCGAGTATTTGATGACTCGTATTCCCATGTCGTTTGTGCAGAACAAAGGCTTGAAGCAAATTGGTGGCGGTTTCGTTTACTTTCGTGGCTCCGAAAGCAAAGCCGACCTAGATTCCGTTGACGCTGACGTTCTTGCCTTGGATGAATACGACACGTTGACTCACGCGCACATTCCTGATGCTGAACGTCGCTTGTCTGGTTCCACTTTGGGTTTGATTCGCCGTGTTGGTGTTCCCTCAGTCCCGAATTGGGGGATTGATAAGTTGTTTGCGGAGTCCGATCAGCGTAACTGGATGGTGCGTTGCGAAGCGTGCAACGAGTGGCAACCAATTACATTTGAGGACAATCTTGATCCCGACAAGCTGCTGATTGTTTGTCGCAAGTGCCGCAAGGCACTGGATGTTGCTATTGGCGAGTGGGTTGCCACATTCCCGGACAGGGACGCTCGCGGCTACCACATGCCTCGCCTAATTGTTCCGGACACGAACTTGAAGGCAATTTATCAAGCGTCACTGAGTATCAACCCGTCAGAACGCACCGTGTTCTTCAACAAGGACTTGGCGCTTGCTTACGCCCCGGAGGAGGGTCGCCTAAGTGACGCTGCCATTCAGGCCGCGCAGTCCGCTGGCGGCGGCTACACGCTTGCGTCAAGTTACACTGGCAGCAACCTGGTGACAATGGGAGTTGATGTTGCTTCGGTACGAGCTTTGAACGTTCGGATTTCTGAGTGGATGGATAACGGAACGAAACGAGCCTTGTTTATTGGGAAGGTTGACACGTTTGATGGCCTGTCCTTGCTGATGGAACGCTTTGCTGTCAAAATGGCCGCAATTGATCACTTGCCGGAAGGTCGTCTTTCACGGTCGTTTGCTGAAAAGTTTCCTGGCCGCGTGTATCTCGTGTGTTACGACACGACCCGTAGCCCAAGGGACACTGAGGTACTGAAAGTCAATGAGGATGCTCGGTTGGCAACGGTGCGGCGCGTTGAAGCCATTGACGCTACGTTCGAGCAAATTAGGCTTCAGTTAAATCAGCTACCGGAGGACTTGCCGGACGGGTATGTGAAGCAACTTCAGTCACTTGTTCGCGTGGCAGAGAAAGATGAGGTTGGCCGCACCTCAGTGAGTTACAGGTCCACTGGGGAGGATGATTACGCTCACGCCGAAGTGTATGATCTTGTTGCTTCTGAGCTTTGGCGTTTCCGCACGGCAAGCGATCATTTAATGAGCGAGAAGTTCACGCCACTGGACGAAATGATGGAGTTTCAGCGAGCAGACCTATCTAGCGTTGATGACAATGTTGATTACAGTCCAGGACTAGAAAACAATGATGATCTGGGCGGGGGTCTATGATCTGCAGTGTTGTTATGGCAGCTGACCCCGCTACGCTTCCTTTCAGATGAACGCTCCTACCAAATCCCTACCGAAGCCCATTAGGCTCATTGACCAGAAGGACGTGATCTGTCCTGCCGGTGAGGCGTGCGGGGCAGGCAAGGCTGTTAGGTGCCGCATTGAGCATTCAACAATTGTGGCGGCAGAAAACCCGTCAACAGTTCAAGGGTTCTGCCTTGGGCAGTACATGCTGTGTCCTACTTGGCAGGCAGAAAAGCAACGCATAGAAGCCAACCGGATCGCTCCTCTTGTGAGCGAATGGCACGGTGAGTGATGGTAACGACAAGCGACTTGTTGATAAGGCCAGCCGTTGGCGGTTACATCACCGACGGGCAGCGACTGCTGTATGTTTTGGGGCTCAACGCGGATGCGCACTATCAAGTAGAAAACGCCGCCACTGGCAAGGTGGAAACCTTGGTGCCTAAGCTACTAACGGAAGATGTTTGGCGCATAATCATTTTGGAGGAAACCAATGGCGCGTGACGGCGGCGGGTTCGTTAATTGGCTGCGTGAAACAACTGAGGACAGGTTGGGTTACTCGATAACGCCAACTGAAAGCTTGGAGCTGCTGGAAGCAGAAAGCCTGGATCGTCGCATGTTGCAGCGCGAACTGCATCAGCTTGCTTACACAGCGTTGGATTACTCTGGTGGCCGACCGCAGGAAGTTAAGGCATCGAAGCGTCGTGAAATGGCTCAGAAAGCTCGCGTGGTTTGGATGCACGACCCGCAAGCTGGAGCAACCGTTGATTTGCTGAACTCGTTTGTGTTCGGGCGCGGTGTTCAAAAGCCTCGTGCTGCGGACCGTTTGGTGCAGCAAGTAATTGATGAAGCTTGGGCTGATCCTGACAACCAAATTGTTCTAACTGGCTTTGATGCGCAGCTAGCGCTCGGTACTGATCTGCAGCTTCAAAGCAACTTGTTTCTACTGTTCTTTGATGATGGGGAGGATGGGCGCGTAAAGGTTGGGCTACTTGACCATGACACCGTTGAGGACGCGGTACGTGACGAAGATAATCGCATGCGTGTTCTGTTCTATATGGCAACTGAGCGTCGTTACCGCTGGGATTATGAGCGCGACGCCCCGGACGAGTCCTTGTCTGACAGGGTTAAAGGGAAGCCAGAAATCAAGTATTACGCGCATTGGCGCAACATGCCTGCTGCGATGAAAGCAAACAAGGAAAGTGGCGTTCCGCTTCCGAAGATGCCCCCGGCCGCTAAGATTGGTGACGGGCTCGTGTATCACCTTGCCGTGAATCGCACTAGCGAACAGGTTTTTGGTGTGCCAACGATGCAGCGCCTTATTCGCTGGTTTAACGCGTACAACGACTTTATGAGCGCTCGTGTTGATCAGGCGCGTGCTGCTGCCGCGTTCGTAATGAAGCGCAAAGTTAAGGGAAGCAAAAGCCAGCTTGAAAAGCAGGCAACGCAAGCGCTTTCTAAAAGCAGTTTGCTTGGCTCGTCCGTGACTGCTGATGGAACAACGCTTCGTGCCCCGCAACCCGGTTCGGTGCTAAACGAGAACGAAATGGTTTCTCACGAGAATTTCAATTTGACTACGAACGCTGGCAACGCCCTTACGGATGGGCAAATGATTCGTTCCCAAATTAGTGCTGCCACGCACTTCCCGCAGCATTATCTTGGTGATGCTGGCTCAGCGAATTTGGCTACGGCCACGAGCATGGAGTTGCCTGTACTTAAGACCGTTGAGGCTCGCCAGGAAGCTTTTGAGCAGTTGTTCCGTGCTTTCGTTGATCGTGTTATTGAGCGTGCCCGCGAGGCAGGCAAACTACCGGAGCAACTGACAACGCAGGAAATAAACGCGCTTGAGCAACGTGACGAAGGTTCGTTTGCCCCGCAGGCAGGTGAGCAGTTCGGCCCGGAGGACCCAACGAACCAGCAGGTGTTTGGCGCGAACATTCAGGGTGAGGGTTCACCTGTGGATAAGGATCGCTCGAAGGAACGTGACTTTACTTACGAGTTTGCGATGCCACCACCATTGCGCCGAATGATGGGTGAGCTAGTTACGTCCGTGACTGGTATTGCTAAGACGTTTGATCCGAACGGCACGAACACTGAGCTGAACAAGATTCTGTTGGGTGTTGTGTTGGGGCAAGGGCTTGAGTTGGAAGATCCCGCTAAGGCCGTTGAGGCCGTGTTCCCTCCTGGTTATAAAGATCCTGCGGTCGAAGCGTTTGAGCAGCAGCAAGCCGAGAAGGCTGGTGGGCAAGCACCACCAGAACCGGGGCAGCAACCATCGTCGGAAGGTAATCCGTATGGCGCACCAATGCAAGCGCAAGCACCCGAAGAGGTTATGGAGGGCAGGTACCGTGATCTTCCTGCGGGCATTAGGAACATTGGGGATGCCATGTCAGATGAGACCGTTAAAGCATTTGAGCGCGAAGTTATGTCCATTGCGGAGCAGGCATTACTTGATCTTGGCGACATGAACGGTGACCGAATAGGCAAACGGTGAGGTCGTGGAGTACGATCCTTACAAGCTTGCAGGGAACCTTATTGAATCCGGGTTGATTGCTTCGTGCATTCCTGTTGTCAATTCCGACGACGAACTTGATGTTGCTGTCATAGCTTTGGAAGCTAACTCTCTTGCTTTGGCTGCGTTAACTCACGAGTCCACTGATGTTCGTGTTCATGCCCTGCTAGCGGTTTGTGTTCACGCCCACAAACTTCTTGCTGATGAGGGGTTGAGATGGACTTACAATGCAGTTTATAATGAGCGGAAGCAAGCTGATTAAAGAGCTGTTGGAGGACTGCGGGTACAACTATCCCGAGGTGATTAGTTACGGTGTTGAGGACGAGCGTCTTGTTGCCTTGTTTACTTTGCCGCATGCTTCTCACCGGCGTGGCTTGACTGCGTTCATTGCTGAGAACCCTGATGGTGGCATTCCAAGGCTTGAGGTGCGTGACGGGTTTGTTGCTGTCCTTACTTTGGACTAGCTTTCTTACTTGGTTGCTTTGGCGTGACGACAGTGCTTCCCTTTAGACTGACGGAGTGCCACCACCCTCGGATAAGCAGCCCGCGCAGTCGCCTCCGTCCTCTCCCGCGACTGCCGCTGCCGTAACCGCAGGCGGGCAGGCAGCGCTAGGGGCTGGCACTGTGGCCATCCCTGCAGCGGGAGCGGCTGGGGCTGTTGTCATTGCGGCCCCAGCCGCTGGACTTGTAGCGAAGGTCGTTGGAAGCGTTATTGCTGGGTTAGCGAAGTGGGCGCTTCTTCGTCAAGCTGGGGATGCTTGGTTATCCTCAACGCTTCGGAAGCAATACCCTGATCGGCCTGACCACGAAATTGAGCAGGCCGCACTGCAGGAAGTAGCGTTTGAGAAGGAGTTTCTGCGTCGTATGCGGAAGCGTTTGGAACGTGATCTTCCCGAAGCGTTCGCGGAACCTAACCCGCAAACGCGAGAAAAGCGCGTGCAAGCAATTCTTCGTCGTGAACAGCATTACATTCGTTTGCGAGAGGAAGCAAAACTTAACAGGGCAGTGAACACGGTAGAGCGTTCCATTCTTCGTGAGTATTCCCCCGATGGTGCGTACTGGTGGCTTAGTCCTGACGTTAAGGAACACACCCCGGACTGCGTTGCGTTCGCTGGACGATTCTGGCCTTGGGAGGTTCTAAACCTGGTGCATCCCCCTGTTCATCATGGCTGCGCGTGCCGCCTGTTCGGAAAGGACGAGGCCATTAGTGCTGGCTGGTTAACGCGGGACAACATTCCGTTGGTTAATGACGCGGTCGTTAACGCCAACGAAATCATTAAGCAGTACGGGCTTCTTCAAGAAGCGAACGTTAGTAACGCGGAGCTAGAGCTTTATTTGCAGGAAGCAGTACGACATAATCTTCGTTGGCAAGCAGGGCTAGTAACGGGAGGGCAGTTTCGTCCGTTGCGTGGCGGCGTTCCGGGTTTGCGTTCCGCTGCGCGTCGTGCTTTGAATGCGTTCCTATCTGATTCAAGTGCTGTGCGTCCGCTTGCTGGAAGGTTCGTGAAGATTGATGAACGTTCCGAGTGGGTTCCGCAGCGCGGCGAGAAAGTCTTTCCTAGCGTTGACGGTGACCTCGTTAGTCCGCAGGGAGGCACGAACCTGTACCGCGACGGGGAACTGGTGTCCACTCCGCGTTCCCCGAAGGTGTCTCCGCCACAAACCGTTGTGCTGGAACAAACCATTGATGACGTTCGTAGGGAACTGCGTCGCGCTCCTCTAGCCTCTGCCGCAGCGTCAGTACGCAAACTTGACTCGTCTCGCTCACCTATTCGTGACGGCGCGGGCCCTGAAGCGTTCTTTGCCTTGGAGGACGCTGGGTTCGTTCCAACCATGTCAGCACCAAGCGTTCTGGGCGGCACGGAACATTACTGGAAGCACATTCCAACGGGTTCCACCCTGAAGTTCAACACTGATGACCGCATGCGCGTTCACGACGTGCGTTGGGAAGCAGGCGAACGCACTTCCGTTGCCGCTAACTCTCTTTCGAATGTTCCACCAGTTACTTTTGATGAGTTCGCGGAGTCAAATGTTGTGTGGGCGCACCAAATTGGGGACACATATAATGATGGTGCCGAAATCAGTAGTTTCGATGAGGACTTCGCGTTCGCTGATACTGCTGGCATGCGTGATTGGGACGGTGTTGTTCACATCGGGCCGGATGCTCGCAGCGCAGTTGAAACTGCTGCGCAAGCTCGAGCCGAAGGTGTTCCGCTCACGAACTATCAAAAAGAACAGGTTTATCGCGCTTACCAGTGCAGTGTTCACGAGCTAGTTCATTGCAGCAGCCTTCCGTCTTACGCTGAGTGGCCAGATAGTAAGAACCCTACGATGGAACAGAACGCGGTTCTAAACCTTGAGGAAGCACTCACGGAAGAAATCGCGCATGTTCTTGCCGCTGACCGTCTTAGCATGGAAGGGCAAACCGATATTCTCGCGTTCATTCGTGACAATCCGCAGGCCGCTACCGCTCAGGGCGTTTATCAGGAGCATCGTACGCGACTCGGCAACATTTTGGACGAAGCCCAAGTGCCTCCTGAGCAACGTGAAGGCTTCCTACTTTTCTTGAAGTTCAAGAACCGTTCTGCTGATGATCGCTTCGGCATACTTGGTGACGCTTTGCAACGTTCGGGTGCGGCTGAAACACTTGTGGCGGGACGCGCTCTCGCTATTGAAATGATGACCGCTGATGAACATAAACCCAGCCCTGATAGCTGGCAGGCAATTCTTAGCCCGAACTATGGGAGCAGCACTGCAGGTCGGTACGCTGACCTGAACGGCACGCCCATTCGTCCCGGAGACACAGTTTCCATTGACGAACCAGACTTTCCTACTGGTGTTGTGGTGCGTGTCGGAATGAGTGATTACGCGAACGAACCAACGGTGCTGCTGCAAATGCCTGACGGTTCGTTCCGGTACCCAACAATTAGTCAAGTTGAAGTGGACACTGAAGGCCCTGCACCACAAGGCGCTCGGCCTGGGATGAGCGTTACTTGGGTGAACCTTAACGGCACAGAAGGCAATGGCTGGGTTGACTCGGTGGATAACGGTAATGAGCGGGCCTGGCGGCTTGGGGTTCGTACAAAGGATGATGGGCATCTTGTTATCACAGCGAAGAATGTGGAACGAATTACCGTTGATCGGGCCCCGCCACAAACCCCAGGTTCAGCGCCTGCTGACCCTCTCGCCGCAAACCAGCCAACGCAACCAACTACTACTGCTTGGGGAGAGCCACGCTGGACAGAACCTCTTGCTGGTTACGCTGGCGTGCTGTACGCCGTGAATGACACGGACAGCGGCATTCTTGTTCGTGAGGACGTGGCCGCTAAGAAACTAGACTCCGAAGCCCTTGCCACTGGCACAAAGATTGATGGCTGGTGGAACTTCCCTGAAACAAACGGCACGGGCTCAATGTCCGTTGCTGAAGTCGCGCTTGGTATAGCTTCCCCTGAAGTAGCTGCACTGGCCGACCAGCACTTTGATTACTTCGGACCGGACGCGGGCGGACCCATAATAGCCCGCATCGAAGCATTCGTGCGCAACGGCACCTCACTAGAGAACTCTGAAGCGCTCAGAAACATTAGGCAGGTCATTGACACAGAATCAGACATTATTGCTGACGTGCTAGTTGAGCGCGACCCTTCTCGGACAGGCTACCGCGCTGGCTGGATAGTTGGCGGCACCGTTAAGGCAAGCACTCCCGAAGAAGTAGCGCAAGCCATTCATGCGCAACGTTCCGTTGGCAACTTTTATGACGGGAAGAAGGCTCCGCAGTCACCAGGGGCGGGTGACACGCAACGTCAGGTTTCGGGGTTTGAGGGCCGCGGGGGCGTTCCTCGCTTCAGTCCCGTTGAGTCGGGGGCTTTGGTGCCTGAAGCGCCTGGCTTTGGTGTTGGTGACGGGGCAGCGATGTCTTGGGGCGTTGGGGACCGTGAGTTTAGTGTTGTTGGTTCGGAGGTTCGGGATGGCGTAACGTGGGTTTTGGTGGCGAACAGTGCGGATTCTGGCTTGGAGTGGCGGGTTTCGTCGGGGCCAGGGCCGGATCTTGATTCTGCGCGGTTGCGTGCGTTGGTGAAGGAAACAGTTGGTTCCCCTGGTTTGGACGCGTTTTCGTCTGCTGAACTGGCGTTAGAAGGGGCGGCTGGGGAGCCCGGTGTTCTGGATAGGTTGCGGGATGGTGACGGCCCGGTGGAAGAGGCGTTGCGTTCGGCGTTTAACGCGTTGGGTGTTGACCCGTACGACGTTGATTTGGGGGCGTTGGACCTGCATTCTGATGTTCATGAGGCTGCGCCGCAGTCACGTTTGAAGATTGCTGGCGCGAACGTGTCTCCGTGCTCGCATTTGCGGGACGTTGATTTCGCGGTTCATGTGTTGTTGCCGGAGATGTTGCGGGAGAAGTTCCCTGTGTTGGCGGAGAAGTTGCGGCGAACGAGTCCGCGTTGGGGTTGGCGGTCGGGGAACATGCCGGTTTCACCGGCACCACAGTCACCGGGGGCGACCGTCGGTAAGTCTGCGCCACAATCGCCGGGTACTACAGACAAGCTTAAGCGGGCCCCGGCTTCCCCTGGGTCATCGGTGGTCCCGAACTATGATGCTACGCCTTTGACGCTTGGTAGTGCGGCGGGCGGTAGTAACGGGGCGCGGTGGGCATTTGATGACACGGGCCGCAGGTGGCTAATTAAGGCGTATAGAGGGGACCAGGACAGAGTGGCGACGGAACTGCTCGCTAACCGCGTTTATGCGGCCCTGGGGGTGCCTGTGGCTGATGCGGGTACGCGACGAATGACTTTGGAGCCAAGGGTGGGTGCTCAACCTGACCTACCTGACCAGTTGTCACCGAAGCCTTACAACCAACCACCGGAGTTGGAGTTAGCTTTCGCGGGCCCTGATTCTGCTGGGAAGCAAACAGTCACGGCGTTGGCGTACCCAACGGTAGAAGGAGACACGCAACGGATTCTAAAACCTAGCGTTGAGCTAGGCAAAGGGTTCATGGCCGATGCTTTGGTAGCGAACTGGGACTTTGTGGGCTTAACTGACGATAATGTGCTTTGGACCCCGGAAGGTCAGCCGGTCAGGATAGACCAGGGCAGCACGTTTGAACGGCGCGCCATGGGAACCCCGAAACCGTTCGGGCCTGTCCCATCGGAGGTTTGGACAATGATGGGTCCGAGAGGTCAAGCGTTCGGGAAGGTTCGCGTTACCGAGCCCGAAATGCGCGCACAGGCCGCTGATATTGCGGAGAAGCTCACCCCTGGGACTATAGATAACTTGATGGATGGCGTACCGTTCCGTGACGTTGCGATGCGTGAACGCGTTCGTGAGAACCTAAAGGCCCGCGTTGAGTGGATGAGTGCGTTCGCTGCCGGGGAAGAAGGGCTCCCGGAGCCCCTAGTGGGCGATGAGGCGCGGGATGCTTTGGACGCGAACCAGAACTTTGAGGTGTTTCCCATGGAAGACATTGATGTGCGTTGGTTTGCAGCGAACCGTCCCGAAGTTACGGCACATTTGCGTTCTGGGGCCGCGAAGAAACAAGCGTCCCGGCTCGTTCAGTCAGCGATTCGTTCGCTTGACGCGCTAATCATGGCCGCCGAACCTTTGGATGACGATTTAGTTGTGTTCGCTGGCTTGTCTGGCGTTACTGACCCGGCAGGGCTCCTGGATCGTACGTTTGGAGACAAAGCGTTCGGCATTATGACGCTCAGCGAGGAAGCGGCCCGTAAGTTCAGGGTTGTTTCGCGGGTTACTGTTCCAGCGGGCTCCCGTGCTGTTCGCCTGGCTGGCCTGGACGGCCTGGGTGACTTGCCGGACAAGGATCTTGTGGTTCTGTCGCGGCGAGCTAAGTACCGGGCGGTTGGTATCACAGAAGTTGATGGCAAGCCTTATGTTGATGTGGTTGCGCTCCCAACATGGAAGCAAGCACCGCAAACAACTGGTTTTGCTGGCCCGGAAGTTGGGTCGCGAGCATGGCTAGATTCCGTTCGGGGAACCCCAGCGCTTGTTGATGACACCGTGCTTAATATGGAAGGGGTTTTGGACATGCTTATGCCCCCCGTCCCGGCAGATAACGTGTTTGAAGGCTGGGATGCTGTGCCGGAAGGCTGGAATGTGCTTGCAGACTTGAAAAGAGAAGCTGCAGCTGCCGAAGCTGACCTTGCTGTCTGATACAAGTTGTTCTACGTCTGCTCGGCGTCTCTGCCCGCAAAGTAAGGTTAGCGCCTAACGTTCAGTAAGAGCTGCCTAGCCTGAACTTTAGCGACACGAGCTGTGGACACGGACGGACCTAACGCGTATCGTTACGTGCAGCGTCACGCGCCTTCTTCTCCAAATACTTCTTCCGGTTCGCAGCGTACTTAGCTGCCCCCGCTTGCGCCGCGAGCTTCTGATCGAACTCAACTTTCACGGGCGCAACGAACTTAGGTTTGGCCACGTAGTTAGCGTACCGCACTTGTCCGTCCGATGGTACGTCGTACACTCCTAGCATCGTTCGAGCGGAACCCTTAACGCGGGAAGAGCTAGTAGCGTTGGTGAAGAAGCACGGCACCTTTCAAAACGTCGCGGACGCTTTGGGAGTTCCTAGCTCAACGATTCGCGCACGCGCCACAAGGCTTGGCGTGAAGCGCCCACCGCAAGTTGAGAACCGAAGGATGAGGGTTGGCACAACGATTAGTGGCGATGATGTCACCTTGGTAACTGAGCCTGCTGAACAACTCGGTGACATCATTGAGATGATTCGGGAGCGTGGCCTTGACCCTGACGAGTGGGAAGTCAAGAACGCGGTGCTGAACTGCTGGGATAGTAACGCGGGCGACGGGGAAATCATTGAGCTACGACAGTTGAAGATTCATCTTGTCCGTCTCGTTCCTGTTGAGTTCATTGTTCCTGTCACGGACGTGAAGCCTAGAACACCACGTAAGCCTGTGAAGAACAAGGCGCACACAATCATCCTGCTGCCGGATCAGCACGCTCCGTATGAAGACAAGGCAGCGCATCAGGCTGTGCTGGCGATGCTCGCGCACGTGCAGCCCGATGAGGTTGGGCTGCTTGGCGACGTTATTGATTTGCCAACGGTCAGTAAGCACCGTGACAATCCGGCGTGGTCGGCCAGCGTATCGGAATGCATTCAAGGCGGCTTCGAACTACTCAGGGATTACACGGAAGCAGCCAGTGGTTCACGGTTCTGGATGTTGAAAGGAAATCATTGCTTCCGCCTAGAAACTGAGTTGCTGCTTCGCGCCGAACGAATGTACGGTGTTGCACCAGCCTCACTTGATGGAGAGAAGCAGGATCACGCTTTGAGCTTGAAACGATTGCTGCACCTTGATCGTCTGGACATTGAGTTGATTGAGCCACCAAGGGAAGGCGATGGTTACGAGCACGCTATCCACCAAATCACGGATCGGTTCGAAGCTCGGCATGGCTGGATCACTGGGCAGAACAGTGCGCAGAAAAGCTTGGACCGCGTTGGCCGGTCACTGGTTGTTGGGCACACGCACCGGCAGGTGTTGACGCGACGCACAATCTATGATGGGTTGGGGTACCGTACAATTCAGGCAGCTGAGTGCGGAACCCTAATGAGCATTGACGGCGGTGGCGGTTACGCAGTGAACCCTGACTGGCAAGCTGGGTGCGCTGTCGCTCAGATAGGTAGTGACCAGGCGGAGACCATAGATTTTGCTAGCTGGGATGATGGCGTATTGCGTTGGCGCGGCGAGAGATATAAGTAACGTTTCTGGACGACCTTGGCCGTTTCTGTCCGAACCGGTGCTATGTTATCCCTGTGAAATCTGCTCAGTCAACGAACACCTTTCTGCTGGGTCGCCGTCTGGACGCTGGCCTTAACCAAACACAGCTAGCGCACCTTATTGGCGTTGGCCGCAAGGTGTACGCTCGAGCCGAAGCTGGTGGTGAGCCGCAGGCCCGTCACGCAGCGCGCTTCAGCGCCTACTACGGTGTTAGCTCACTCGTCTTGTTCCATCCAGAACTGGTGAACCATGATTGAGCGCATAATTGGCTTGACTTTCAAGGACACGGATGATAAGGATGAAGAAGAGTCCATGGAAGCTGTGTCCGCAATCCTTGACGTTGACACAGACCGCTTAACGGTCGTTGGCAGCGAAAGCATCTCCCTTATTTTCGAGGCCGCTGAACTTCGCGCCCTTCTTAACGCAACGGAAGAAAAGGAGGAGGCATGAACCGCGAAGAGTTCCTAGACCAAGTCATTGACCTAGCTGAAAAGCAGGGCGGCACCCGCAACGGCGGTTACCGAGGCGAAGTTCTTAAACGCATTGAGTTCGGTGCTGACCGGTTCGGTGGCGCGTACCTAGAACGCGATAACCTTGCCGTGCTGCTAAACGAAGTTCGTGACGTTGGTGCTTACGCGCTCTTGGAACTAGATCGCTTGGAGCCGTTAATGAGTGATGCTGATTGGCAGGAGCTGCGCATGGCCGCAATACATGTTGCTGTTTACGCAGCACTCGCGGAAACCGAAGCGCGCCGTTTCCAACTCTTACGCGACGAGCTGCTACCACCAGTGCTGATAAATGATGATGCGGCATGATGACCGTTGCTGAGAGAACACTGCAACGGAAGGCTGCGTTGGCAAAAGCAAACGCGGTGCGTTCCGGGCATGTGCTGCTAAAGAAAGAACTGCACGACGGTCACATTCTGATTGCCGACGCGTATCACTTGGAGCCGATCCGGTCCGAGTTGTTTCCGAAGCCGCCCAGCAGTCCTTACGACTACGGGGTGACGGCATGACCACCGCTGAGCGAACACGTCAGCGTGAGAAGTCCTTGGAGGAAGCG
>Ga0209284_10002832_pt1 | contig 22712 bp, 20 predicted proteins | sample FRY03_FD_187211 | JGI IMG/M metagenome (GOLD analysis project Ga0209284, IMG submission 187211) | Freshwater microbial communities from Lake Fryxell liftoff mats and glacier meltwater in Antarctica - FRY-03 (SPAdes) (version 2) | ecosystem: Environmental > Aquatic > Freshwater > Ice > Glacier...
ACCTCCTCGATATTGTTCGTAAGTTTCACCGAACGATAAGTCCAAAGAAGAACTTTTTCCCGTAGGGATTTTCGTAGTAGACTCCGTAGCTGGAGTTTTCCCCACAATAGATTCTGTAGATTCTTTTTTTTTTAACGGAGCAGATAGATACTTGCTGTCAAAGTCTCCTCTCGTTTTAGTATATAAGCCATTGTCACTTACTACTCTAAAAACTTTATCTAGATACGCATCGTCCTTTACTTGCTCTGAAAAAGCTTCGTAACTTTTTGTATAATAACCCTTTTCTACGAGTACGTCATATAGTTTTTTTAACTCTTCCATTAATCTAAAATTCCTTTTTGTGATTTATTTGCTCGCTTGTATTCTGTGGCGTTATCTGGGTTCGATTTTATTATACGCTTTAGCCCAGCTAACCCGCCTGTCGTATTAGAAAACTCTTGCTCCGATTCTCCAGAAGTAATTACTATTTTCCCACTTCTCATTTTCACATCATACCCTAAGCTTTCTGCGAAGTCTAGTATTTTTTGAGTTTTATTCCCCATTTTCTCAAACTCGGCATCTATAAACCCATTAAACGCAACTTGGTCGTCTTGCACAGGCTTTGCCCCTTCTCTGACTGCACGTGCGTTGCTAAATGAAGCACGCCCATTATCATCTAGATAAGAGTATTTCTTTCCTTTGGGCCATCCGCCACCTGCAGACACGGCTTTTTTAGAGTCGCTTTCTCCTGTAATCTCAGAACCTACAAGTGCCCATTCTTCTGGAGTGTAGTTTTTAGTTAAATCTATAGTCCTTGATTTCTTTCCACCTTCATATATTATTTGAAGGCTCTTTCCGTCAGTAGCAGGTACTATTCCTAAAATACCTCTTTTTATAACATGCTCATTGCTTATTAAAGTTTCTACAGCTCTTCCTTTTTCTTCTGCAGTTCCCCATCCTAGTCTGTTCCAATAAGTAGAGAGGTCGTTCTTTACTTTACTTGCATCAGCAACGCTTTTCCAATACTCTTGGTTAGCAATAGGAGTGTATTCTCGTGATGTAGTAGTTTCTGTGTACTTACTGTCAATCATACCTTCGAGAAGAACATCTATTTCTTCACGTGCTGCAACTTTCTGCTTGTCGGTTAAGATGACTCTAGCTTCCTTAGAGTTCGACTTAGTATCTAGTAAAATAAACTTTTCTCTTTCTGCAGGGTCTGTAGGTAATTGAGATTCCTCTGTTACAACCTCATACCCCTTGATGTAATCTGCGAGCACAGACGCTGAGTCTAAGTCGCTAGTAATGATACCATCTATCAAAGCATTTTTCAGTTCAGTATACGCTGGACGTAATCTAATGTCAGCTGTTGTCGTAGTTTTCCCACTTCCGCTTCTACTAGCAGCAGAAGATGCTCCTGTTATGTGAGCAGCTAATTTCTTTGTAGCGTTCTCAGTCGCAGTCAGCACGTCTAGCTTATTTATATTCTGTTGAGCTATATTGAACATAGCTTCAGAGCTTCTAGCGTTTTTAGTGTCTATGGTATTTACTCCATCTTTTCCCTTTACAGAAGGTGCTGACAGAATCACACCGTCGTTGTCTATGAAGAACCCGTAATCTTTCATAGCATCTACGCTCTCAAAAGCGACTCTCTCTAGCTCGCCAGAGTCTCCGTCATCGTATCTTTTTAAATGGCCTTCGTAAAGCTTATTGTAGTTGTTCTGAAGATTGTATATGTTGTCTACGTTCCCGTTAATTTTTTGGACTTTACGCATATACTCATTTGGAGTTATTGTCCCAGACTTCAAGTCTTTGTTAGCTGCAGAAAGGAATGAAGTCCCGCTTGTCATTAAGTTTATAACCCTGTCGTTGCTGTCTGTGTCATACCCTAATGGCATATTTTTTTTCAGCCCTGCTTGAGCATCGTACATCGCATCGTCAAGAGCTTCTTTGCTCTTTGCACGACCTTCACGCTCAGCTTCGAGCATATCAGCGAATCCTGAACTTATATCGCTCCAATTAACATCATTCTCGATGTTACGTTCTATATATCCAAATTTAGTTGCCATATATTATCTTACTCCTGCGTAATTGCCGTTATTTCCAAAAAGATTAGCGTAAGGATTATAAAGCCTTGTGCCTTGAGAAAATGGAGACTGCATCACATCTCCGTATATCCCGTAATCGAACGGGTTTTGTATTTGAGTTTGCTGTTGGGTATCCCATATGCTAGGCTGTTGTGGCGGTGGGGTCAACCCAGTCATTTCAGTCCCTATTGCGGGGGCTGTTGAAGGAGTTTTGGCTCCTGTTTTCATATATAAAGGAACAGCCTCTAATCCCGTGCTTATCGCACCGCTAACTCCTTGGAATCCTGCTTGTAATTGTTGTGCTCTCCTTTCTTCAGCGTTCGCTGCTTCTAATTGGGCTCCAGAAACCTCACCTAAATCAAGTTGAGTGTTTAAGTCTCTTAGTCTAGAGTTTTCTTGTTCTACTAGATAATCTAAGTTAAACATCTCTTGCCCCATTGCTGCGGCTGTGTTCCTTTGCCCTTGCTGTTGCTGACCATATATTGCACCTATTCTGCCCATCCCTCTATCGCTTTCTCTAAGTGCTTCAGTTGCTTGTGCTCCTGCGACTAAGTTTGCATCTCGCTCTAGTTCGTATGGCTCTTTTTGAATAGCCAAATTCTCGAAGTAATTAACTTCTAGCCTCTGTCTAGCTTCTGCCATATATTTGTCAGCAACTGCAGCTGCCTCCTTTTGCTTTTTCTTTTGCTTTGCTGCATTGGCGAATGACATTCCTGCCCCTCCTAGTTGTGCTGCCGCTCCTGCGATAGCCAATCCTGTCATTATTCCTGCCATAATTCCTTAACTTTATTTATTGTTTCTTGAGACAAATCTCTGTAATTATCAGTATAAACATCAGCCTCTGCTTCTTCAAAAGTCTTAGCGTCTGTTCTATACACGCAGCACCAATCAGTGTCCTCGTGTACGTAAAATATTCTCTGAGTCCCTTCTTGTGTAAATATGGTCTCAGGTGCTGTTATAGTCTTTGCTTCTCCCTCGTCAGTCAGGTAAGACACCTTTCCTTTAAGTAAGAATGAAGGATGCTGCTGCTTATGAATCATACTTATTATGAATGAGCCTTTTGGCATAAACAACTCTCTAGTATATATACCGCCCTCAATCTTTTGTTTAAGAGGATATGTCTGTTGCATACTCTCAGATTGTGGAGTTCCTACTTTGTGATTATCTGCCCCTTCCATTTCTCCAATCTTCTTAGAGAACTGCTCTATCTTGTCCCACATTAAACCTCTGTTTAACGCAACACCTTCTAGTATTTGAATTGGCAAATTATCCATTAGCACAAAGATAATGTATTTAAGGATAACTTTTCATTACCTCTGACTCGACTGCAAATAACTCTATTTTGCTCGTGCTTGTGTTCGTAATCTCGAATATGCAATAATGCCCCAATACTCCGTGAGACTCAGCTACAGAGTTCTTTATGTACAAGAACAAGTACACATCGCCTGGGATTGCTACCGTCCCAGCAGGAGTTGTATCTATCTTGACGTTGTTTATGCCTCTACGTATGTCTGAGTTGACTTCTAAGACAGTTCCTGCCCATTTTGATACTCCGCTATCTACAAAGTAGAAGTTGTCCCCTATGCTTAGTATACTGCCTATTTCAACAGCCAATGCAAAATTAATGGTAGAATCGCTTGCGGCTATAGTCGTAGTTAAGCTATTCCCAATGCCATTTAAAGAACGCAATGAATATTCTTCTGCCGTTGCAGGGTCATCCCCTGTGTTTCGCACAAACCCAAACCAACTTTGCTCTTTCTTTTCAAACCAAGTAGACTCTATCGCTCCCGAATTTTGTATGTCAGTCACCATAGTCGCTCCCCAAGCCGTATCCCCCTCTAGGTTTAAAGTCTTGAATAGCTTGTTCTCTAAAGGAACGTCATTGAATACGCTAATAATTTTAGATGCCGTGAACGCATCATTCACGTCCCCTAGTCTAGTCCAATAGTCAGCGTAGAACGTGTTTCTTGACGCATTCACATTGTGCCTGTACAAGTTGCCAGCCCTAAATGTATAGAAATAACTATTCATACCAATCATAAAGTCAGGGTAGTACGAGTAAAACGATGGCCAACCTTGTGCTGACTCGCTGTATGTTAATGTATAATTTGCCATATCTTTTATCTTAACAAGAAGCTCTACTTATTACAACGCCATTAACAACCTCCATAACGTCGTTCGATATAATCTTATAAAACCCGTCAGGCAGTATAGTAGCCCCGTACGCATCTGAAAACACCCAATCGTGCACTTGTGGGTCTCCGTATGTCCCCGAGTTGACAGGAACATTAAAATAGCTAGTGTTTATAGTCTCGGCACAAGCATCAACTGCTGATGGCTCTGCTGTAGTAGTAGAAGCAAACGGTGTAAGCATTATAGGGCAATCTACTTCTATTCCCCACGCAGTCGCAGGGCAAGGCCCTACTATTTCAAAAGAGATAAGAGATGGAGTCTGTGTAGTTTTTGGTATAACCATAATTAAGACACCTGGAGTCCCTGCTAGAGTTAAAGATACATCCCCTGCTGCTACTATTACGCTTTGAGTATTACCTGACGTTACAAAGCTTCCTCCTACGTAAATGTAATCGTCTAAAGAAAATGTTAATCCTGAGATAGAACACCCACTAGCACTATTGCCTACGTAGGTAAAATTGCCACCCACTGTAGATGCGTGGTATCCATCGTTAGGAGAAGACATCTTATTGTAGACGCTGCCATCAAACCAAGCTCTTATCCCATCAGGTACGCTAGCTGGGGCAAATCTAACAACAATAGCCCCTACGTCAGAAGCGGAGTTACCTGTATCTATATTTAGTAGATATACTCCTTCGTTTCCTACAGTAGATACGGCCTCTCCGCAAGAGGTAGCACAGCTAGGGCAAGGTTCAATAGGGCCTAATACGCAGCTAGTTTGCTGTCTAGCTATCCCGCTTGAGTCCTTGTAGTACCCGTCGTCAGCACACGTGGTTAGGGCTGCGTCCGTGAATATCGCAGTTGAGTTGCTTAGTGTTGTTCCGTTTATATAAAATGTTGACATAATTAAATTCTTTTAACATCCGCAGCAAGCTGTAGATAATGTTGAGCCAAAGCATAAATCTTCAGCAGTTGATATTCTGTAGTCCCATACGAGGTATAAGTATATCCCCGTAGTTGGCATAGTAAATTCAGCAAAGTACTTTTGAGGGCCTGAAGTAGGCACTATAGGTGTGACTAGAGTGGAGGCAGCTAACAATACTCGCATGTCAGAATCGTTGTTGCCGTACAAGAAATTAGTTCTGAAATATCTAAACTTATCCTTAGTAGGGTCAAAAACAAAATCGTCAAAGCCTATTTTATTGGCGGTAATCTTTACCGTTGCCCCATCTGCAGGCACTACTCCAGCACCTTGCGGTGCTGCAATTGTTCTGTAGTCTGAAACTATAGGGGTATTAACCCCATCGACTATAAATTGCACTAGCTCAGAATGAGTTGGAGACGTATAAATTCCATCCGTCCAACTATATTCGTTGTGTATGTAAGACCCCGACTCCGAGTCGCTCGTAAAGCAAACGGGTATCACTACCATGTCTTCTGCATCTGGGCAACCTACAGTTATTGAAGATATGGTTAGGGGAGGGTCCATAACCCCAGGCTGTGCTTCTATGGTAACTGAATTAGCCCCTGCACTGTTTTTTTCAAAAGTAGTCGAGTAAGTACCGCCCCCTGACGGTATAGCCACTGGAGTTGTTGTCCCATTGTATATTATTCTTAACTCTCCTGCGGAAGAGCCATCCGCTACTACATAGCTGATTGTGACTGTGCCTACTAGCTGTCCTAGTTCTACGCAAAAAGAAGATGGAGCAGTCTCCGTAGACACCAAACCTTCTAGGGTCTCTCCGCATTCTATACATTCAGATGGGTCTTGAGGCTTAAGTATGTCATTGGATGTCAATACATATTCGTTCATATAAGGGTCGAACGCCCCTATTTTCTGAGTATCGAACGAGTCTATGAACAGGTTTCTGAACCAAGGTCGCATCCCCTGTTCTGATATCACCGTCAACTGCTCGTTCTGAGCCGAACTTCCTATCAATTGTATCACCGCACCCCTTTTTGCGTCCGTGAAGCATTTATACGCACCCCAAACGGAAAAACTTTCAGGGTGGTGACTTATCCCGTGGTCTTCTATTCTAGCAATTTGAGTCCCTAGTACTTCGGGCACTGAGGTCAACGCACTACCTGCCCCTGCGTCTGACAATAAATTCTTGCCTTGAAGCACGTAAGATATTTTATCTTCTTGTAATGTCAGTATGTCAGTTTCTCTTCCTAATAGTTTTTGTACACTGCCAAACGATTGTTCAAGTGGCTTGTAATTAAGCAGTCCAATATTAAATTCATTTAGCTTGTTTACATTAGTCTCTTGATTGTAAACACCACTATAAGTAAGGTCTGCAAATCTTCTAGACTCTCTATACTCTTGCTCGCTTGTGGTATATATTCTATTACCTAAGTTGAAGGTCTTGCCTATAATTGAATCTCTTATCTTGTAGCTCTCAGCACCGTTTCCGAACGCAAAGCAATTGTAAAAATCAGTTGTAACTATAGCAGGCAAAGATGCTGTTTGACTTCGAATGTTACCTAGATGATACCCCGTGCTTACCTCAATACCATACGTATCTGCCGATTCATACCACACATCAGGCAACGCATCGCTAGGTTCTGTTTCAAATATTATTGCTTGGTCTGCTCTATTAACTTTGAATCTAGCTTTTATTGCAGAATCTCTATCTCTACTAATCCCTTCGCAAGCTCTTGTTCCGCTCATAACTAAAGTGCTGGCTACTGAGGTAGTTCCCGATACCCACCAATAGTAATTAGTTCCCAAAGCTGGAGTAGGAGATGGACTAGGGTCTTTCTCTGTTAAAAATACGTTTGATATAGTGCAGCCTCCCCCACAAGTAGTCGTACCTGTATCTAGTACAGCTTGAAAATTTTCACCTACTAGGAAGTCAAACATATCAGCGTAACCCACCGTAGCTCTCATTGTTGCACTAAGCACGTACTGCCTTTGCTCACAAAAATTTCCTTTGCCTGTTCTGTACATGTCTATTTCAACCACAACGGTTGAGCCCGCAGGCACATCGTAATCGTAGTAATCTCCCGAAGAATTTTTCACACTCATAGGATAAGAAAGCTCTGGGAAACTACCTTGCATAGTTTCGGTAAAGTATTGAGTTCCGTAATCTACTACTGCGTATTCATCAGCAGTTAAGTCTAACGTGTTTGGGTTTATTTTCATATAAACTCCTGGTAAACTTCCTGTGACTATGGCTCCCGATATGTATGTTTCTTTGCTAAGAACGGTAGTGTATGAGCAGCTTTTTTGTGGGCCTGAGCTATCTGACTTTACTATTAACCTATCCCCGTCTTCTATTTTTTGAGAATTTTCGCCTTCTAGTTTAAGATAAGCCATACCGTCATCTTCATTTCTGTAGTATGTATTACTGTATATTACATCGTAATTTTCTTCATCAGGCTTTATTACAAACTTGTAGTACGATGCCCATTCAGGGGCTAATTGTTCTACAGGGATTGTAGCTTGTATGACATTTAAGTTTGTAGAGTTAGAGCAAGGGATATGGATAGTATTATTCTTACTAACCAATGCCGTACTCGCTCTAGCGTAATCGTCTAAATATACTATGCCAACTTCATAGTTCCTGTTGCTGTGCAGACTTTTTAAATTGCCAGAACTCGTTAGATTCGCAGAAGCAGAGACTACTCTGTAAAACTCTTGAACAGTCCCGACATACGCAGTTCCGTCAGGGAACGGGTCGGCTACTACTCCTACAAAATTCATATACAGAAGCCTAAACTCTATGTAGTCTACCCCAGCTACAGCCAAAAGAGGTCTGTTATTTAGCCAAGGAGTTACTCCTCCTGTAAGAGGGTAGTCTATGGCACTTGAGTATTTAGTAACTGTACCTGCGGGGAACTCTGTTGCAATTGCAATGGGCAAAGTATTGGCTATCTTACAATTAAAGTTATCCGTAAACGTAGTCCCATCGCAAGACGTAGGGTTTGCTGGTGTGGGGTCGTACACTGGCTTTATATTCCTAGCCGTAGGGCTTAAATTATTGCCCACTTTATTTACAAATTCATCGCTAGTTGCCAATTCGTAAATGTTATTGTAATCTTTAGGGAGACTGAATGATAAAGACAAGTCAAAATCCCCCGTAGTGCTAGTAGGGTTGTCCGCAGATGAAGGATGCCATCCCCCATGTATTATACTTAAATCAAAAGTGAATACACTGCCTTTGGTTAAAGCTATAGATGTATCAAAAGTAAATCTTACCGTGCTATCTGTTATTGTAACATAGTCTGGGGTTGAGTATATAGTGTCAGCCTTAGTTACGATAGCTTCAATTGCATTCTCAGGCTCGCTTATTAAGTCTAATGTGTAATTTATTTTAGTTGAAAACCCATTTCTAACCATATTATAGCCGTCTATATAATTTCCATAAATAAGCCTGTTACCCATTAATGTCTGAGCAAGTGAAACCCTAGGTACGTTATCGTAGAGTCTTAGTATCTCAGAGTCGGGGAGTATAGTATATATTTTGCTATTGTCAAAAGTAAAAGTGACATTATCATTGTCAGCTAACCCCTCTTCAAGTTTATTTATTTTTCGTATTACTTTTATAATACCGTTTTGAGCTTCTTTGAATAGCAAGTCAATACCCTTCACTAAATAGTTTCCTGTGTTATATGTGACACTAACTGCATTAAATTTATTGACCATCCCTTCGTTTAGTTGGCTAGCATAATCGTGGTCAAAAGTGTTTGGTAAAAATGCAGGGTCTGACATTGGCGAAGTAGCTGAATGCTCTTTGTCCTCATATCTCCATCTATACCCAAAGCATATATATCTGTCTACTAAGTAATTCTCTTCGTTTGGAGTAGACAATGGAGCTAGCGTAGGGGCTAAATGTGGAGGTCTTTTTATAACTTGTATCGTTTCTTTTAGCAGTGCTGCATTCCCTGCAAAGTCGTAAAACGGACTGCTTAAATCGGGACTAGCGTAATTTCTTTTTACATTTATAACTCTAGGAGGATTATAGTTATCTGTAAAAAATAATAGATTTTCTATAATATTTATACCAGTTATAAGGTAAGATGGGTTGAAATTCAATGTCGTAAGGATGCCGCCCGCATCGTTTATGCTTATGACGTGATACTTTACTTTTTCAGTCTTAGTGTTGAATGATACAATTAGGTCAAGCAATCCTGTAGGGCTGCTCGTGAATCCGCTATCGTGTATAAACCAATATATAGTCTCGTTAGCACCATCCTCAAAAGCCCCTATGCATTTAGCACTTGTGCTCAATTGATTGCCGTTATATTGCAAGGTAGTTAAAGGCAAGTTTCCTTCCTCATTTACCATAACACCAATATCAGAATCCTCCGTAGAGCCCATTCTCATATTTATGGCATCTACGTATTCTCCATTTGGAATAAGTCTATAATCAACAGACTTATTCATTCTTCCTTTTATAAAATTCCTTGTGAGGTTCGCCATATTATTTCAACCACTTGTCTTGTCCTCTCATATTCATTAATAATCTTCCAGGTGTTATGTTGCTTATTCTTATCTTAGCATTCCTTAGTAATGCAGTTTTTCTTTTCTGAGCCCGTCTAACTACGTACTCCTGAACATTTAGCTTGCTATTCAATACAGCATACTCTATGTATGCGTACAAATACTCCTCGAAAAACTTATTCACTGACACCTTAGAATCATCTCCTGCTTCCATACCGTCTGATATGTATTCAAGAACTATGTTGTTGTTAGAAACACTAGAACTAAAGTTAATAACACCTGCTTTTTTATCTATGGTAAATGTAGGGTTTATGTTTGCTGTTTCTGTATTAAGACCAAATGCAGGTCCGAAGTCGTGAGTAAAATACCAATCATCATCAATATTGTATCCTATTCGACCATCTAAGTATATACTCTTCTTTGAGCCTGCTATTCTTTCTGAATTTATTGAAGAGGTCTCTAGTTGTACATTCCCATCTACGTCTAATATTATTTTGCCCGTCGAATTTTGAACGTAAGATTTGGCACTTTGGGTCTGTATGTTTTCACTAAGCGGATATAGAACGCCCCCTTTGTACATTGAGATTCTAACCCAATTCACATAGTCAGATGGCATTACGTATCTAAGCGAGTCGTCTACCGCCAATTCTAATGCTTTCACTTCCTTGAAGGCATCGTAGTTAAGTTCTTGTATTGCTCTCTTTGCGTGGAACAGAACCTTAAACCTCTCCTCATTATTTACAAGGCTGTGATTGCCTTGATACATCAACATAAAGTTGTTCACTATGTCATACAGAGATGTATATTGGTATGAACCCCAATTGGTTTCTTCAGGTGTTGCCCCTGAGTTTTCGTAATATTGATAGTCTGATAGGTATGACATTATTGATTATCTTTAATTTCTTCTGAGTTGGCAAATTGTACTACTTCCGTCTCTCTTATCTGCATTCCTGAGAACCCTAGTATTTTTATGATTAACATCACTTGGTCGTCTATCGTAAGCTCAAAGTCTTGATACGTGCTTTGAGATTGGTCGAACACGGGCTGACCACTTGTTAATGTGCTGTAAGTCCACTGAGGGTCTTTAGGGTAGCGTATGTACTGACTATATACTTGCCCTATACCATTAAGTGTTTTAGGATAGATAGTGGCTAAATCGTTCTCTAAAGAGTAAGCAGGGTAAGTAGTATTCGGAGCAGTAAGCAAAGACCTGTTTAACATTGATATTTTACTATTAGTTACTTTCTCTGCCTCAGAACTTTCATCTTTATATATAGCGTAAGTATCACCAGAAGTCGTCATAACATCTTCTGATATAGTTAGAATGGTGTCACTATCTATTGCGATTATTTCTGCTTGGTCTCCTGTAGTTGTATTGACAATTATATCCCCAACGATAACGCTTGTTGTGAATGTAGCTCCCGTATCTATTAATTTATCCGTAGCTATTGACGTAGTAGTGCCCGTCGTTTTCTGAGTAGTAAACACGAGTACTTTATTGAGCAAATAATAGTCGTCTCCAGTAGTCAACTGAGAAGGTGTATTGTATTTATTGTAGGCTTTTTGTCCTAAGCTTTTAGTTACTGAGAATGTGTCTATGGCTTCTTCAATGCCTTTTGATATATCCGCATATTCAGTCCCCGACACTCTAGCATTCTCTTTATTTATCTGAGCATTATATGAAGAGAAGTAATTCTCAAAAATTTCCAACTGAGCTTGCTTAGCAAACAAGTTGAAATCTTGCGGCGTAATGTATCCGTAGTTATTCTTATTAAGAATCGAAAAAACTGTATTCCTTACTGAGTTTATCATTGTAAACTTTTGTACAAAGATAACAAAAAAAAGAGAGGTCTCGAAATGCGACCTCTCTTTGAATACTCTCTAAGGTTCTCTCTATTTAGATATCAATTTCTGTAGCATTTTCAATGAATCTAATCCTTCATCGCTTGTCAAGTATGAATGTATTATATGCATAGGGTCTTCATCATAAGGGATAGTTAGCATTCTAGTTTTATTAGATAGCGTACTATACCATACCTCTTGTTTGTTTTTTCTAAAAGTCAAGAAACCTTTATCTATGAATAGCTTTATTTCTCCTTGCACTACTAATGTAGGGTCTTCAAGGGTATCTAAGAATTCTTTTGGATTACTTCTAGCAAATATTAAAACATCTCTTTTTAGTTCCGATGAAGAAACTTTAGATGAGTCCTTGTTAAATAAGACTCTACTAATTGTTTCTAGCTGCTCAATAGACATTTCTTTTGCTCTTATCAATGCATCTACTTCTAGGTTTAAAACTTCTACATCTGCCTGAGCATCTCGCTCTTTGTCTACCTCTACGAAAGACACACCGTTCATAGGGTGGTAATGCAGGAACTCTTGAAGTACTGGGTTGTTTTTTGGAACTCTTAAAAACCCATCTTCAAATATTACTGGCTCAAGTATAGCGTAACCATCTTGCTCGTCTTCAAAGGGGCTTTTTTGGTTTCTAGCATATCTTAATGGACGATTTACGTTATTCTCATCGTCAAAGTACATTAATGGATATCTATTTGAATTTCTTGTTGGCAACATAAATGTCAATGGGGTTTCTTTGCCCCGTAGTCTGTAGATTTTGTCTGTTGGTGTTATTGTATTCTTATTTTTCATTAGATTATATTTTAAATTTTTAAAAAAAAAGGGAGCACACTTAGTATGCTCCCTGTACTATTTAGTCCTTAAATATAAAGAAGTTATTTGCACCTAAAGTACAGATAGCTCTTTCAGAAAGGAAATTTACTTCCATTGCGTCAAGGTCAGAAGTCTGAGCACCACCTGCAGAACCTGTCATCCAAGTCTTGTAGCGTCTGTTCTCAGTCTCTGAAGCTCTGTAGCGAACGTGAAGAAAAGGTCTCTTAGCGTTCTTGCCAAGCACTTGGTCGTAAACAGTCGTAGAACCCGCAGGTACTAACATTCCGCTTACTGAACCTGTTCCTGTAAGACCACCTCTCATTGTAGGGTCGTTAAGATACTTCCAATCAGTCTTGTAGAAGTCATAACCTCTACGGAAACCTTCAAACCCTAGATTTAAAGCCATATCCTTATCGTTGTCAAAAAGACCATAAGAAGTACCACCTGCACCATAAGAGTTTTGAGCAGCAAGCATATCATCTATGTCAAAGCTAAATTGTCTGTCCAAGAATACTACATTCTCTTCTATAGCACCTTGCTTATCAAGACGACTTACCATCGCATCCCAATCAGCTAATGTGGTGGGGTTGCCACCTGACCATACATTACCTCTGTTGTTCACTGTGTAAAATACACCTTCAGAACCTTTGTTACCTACATCTCCTGTAGCTGCGATAGCTCCTGAGCCTGCCTCTGCTGGAACTGCCTCAATCATAGAGGTCTCCAAGTAGTCATCAAAACGTAGACGAGTCTCGTGCTCTGACTTGATGTACCATAAGTACCCGTTTGCACCGTTCTCAGTTTGAACCTCTACCCATCCAATTTGTGCCATATCAGAACCTGATACAGTGTAATTGTCTTTAAGGATTATTGGAGTGTTCTCGAAGAAGATATCATCAGCTTCGTTAGAACCTTGCATTCCGTTAGTACCTTTCTTGAATTCAGAACCATAAATGAATATAGTAACATCAGAATTCCCAACTCCTGTTCCAGCTGTAACTAATCCACCTGCTTCGTAAAAATTTACAGTGAATTGGTTGTTGGCTAAATCAACAGCAGTTATAATTGCTTTGTTAGTTCCTGAACCATTGTTTTGGTTAACTACAATAGTTTGACCAACACGAACAGCGATACCATTGGTAGCTGTATATGCAGGTATTCCTGTATCGTTAACTTGAAGTATTGCAGTATCATTTCCTGCTGTACCCGTAGCGATACCTACTTGAACATACTTAGTATGTAGTCTACCTTGCTCTGACCATTTGATAAGGTCTGAGTTTGAAGGTAATTCAGCAGACACCAATCTAAGGAATGATGCTACTGTACGATTACCATATCTTTCAAATTCCTTCTCATAAGTATCTGGAAGATACTGATTTAAGAAATCAAAATCGGTAATATAATTTGTTGATGTCGGGACTTGTTGAGCACTAGGCTGCAAATTAAATCCTGGACTTGCTAAAACTGCCATAATTTTTTTTAGTTTTTATTTCTACTTCTAATTTTTAATCCTCTCCCTGAATCGTTATTCAGAGATTTAAACTGCGTTCCTCCTTTAGAAGTAACTTCAGGTGATTTGCGGTCAGACATATTAATATTTTTTGTCTTACGCATAATATCGTCCGTAGCCTCTGATTTGCCTTGTTCATAAAAAAACTTAGCCACCTTATCAGGATTCATCGCCATACTCAAAGCCTTGTGGTATCCAACAACGTCTTGCATTAACCCACTCTCACCAATGAACTTGCTAATGAAGTTCTGAGGGTCTGACTGTAGTTTTTTCAACTCTGTTGCATCTCCTGGAGAGTAAATGATTTTTTTGTCGTCAAGCGTAAACTCAAAACCTTTGAATTCACTTCCGAACACGTCATCAGTTTTTTTAGTAAACCAATCACGCTTTTTTTGCACTTCCTCTTCGTAAGTCTTTGATGACTCCATGTATTGCTTATATGACTCGATATCTTTTGACTCGCTTTCTGAAATAGAACTCCCACCTGACTCAAGAGGAGCTTTATATTTTTCTTTCTGCTCGTTAAAATACTTCTTAGCCTTATTAACCGCTTTTTTCTTTGCTATCTTTATTTTCTTTATTTCGGACTCGTCATCATTATATTCGTCGTAAACAAACTCATCCATTATAAATTGGATATCTTCGTCGTCTAACCCTTCTTCTGTTGATGCGTAATAATCCTTTAGCAAAGTATTCTCATCCGATTTATCAAAGTCTTTGTTTAATTTAACATAGTCTTCAATACCTCTTCCTGTTTCTTTTTTGTACTTAAAGTACGCTTCTACGTCTTCTGGCAATTTTTGAGATTCTCTAGTGGCGTTTAACTCATCTAGCGAATCTACATCTCTACCGTATTTTTTACTAAGGAAAGAAAGAACACTCTCTTCAGTTAGGTCTTCTTTTACGCCAACATCTTTGTTGCCTTTCCCAACTGCGTCGCTTTCTTCTTTGTGCTTTGCAAGCAATGCTTCTTCAATTTCTTGCGTTGATTTAGCTTCTACTGCTTCTACTGATTTTACTGTGTATTCCATTGTAATTTAATTTATGCAAAAATAGTTTAAAAAAATAACACTTATCTAGGGTTAAACTCCGCTAGGTCAAAGCCGTCCAGACTATCCTCGTTAGATTCAAAGTTTTGTGGCGGCAAGTTATTACGTCTTTGATTTATTAATTTAGATTGCTCTGTATTTTGCTGACTAATTCTATCAGACTTCTTATTTTCTCTAGTATCTTCTCTCTTCGATAGATTCTCAGATTCCATTCCTCTAATCTGCATCTGCAATGAGAACTCCTTTTCCATTAGTCTCTCTTTTAGCATAGCCTCGTTATTCATTTTCTCTATGTCAAACGCAGCAGCAGATTGGTTAATCTGCATTTTACTAAACATTTCAGCCTGTATTTTATCTGCAGCCGCCTTAGCTGCTATCTGTTGAGATTGTAATTGTTGCTGAGCCATAATAGCTTGCTTTTCGTTTGCCATTCTCTCTTCTCTTTCTTGCTTTGCTTTACGCTTAACTTTAAGAAGTTGATTAGCTAACTTAATATTTTTAATCTCTCTTATGTCGATAGCATCTTCAAGGTCTATTCCTCCTTTGCTTAATGCCACTTGTATGTTTTGCTCTAGTTGAGCTTTCTGCTCCTCATCAGGTGACATTTCTATAAATATACCAAAGTCATATATGTACAACCCTTTAATATCTTCTAATATGGAAACATTATATTTGCCTATTTTATTTATAAAATCGTCCTTAAAGTCTGAGTATTCTAGTATGTCTGATATTCTATAAGATAGAGATTCTGCAATGCTTCTGAATATATAAAGGCTACTGTCTAGTATGTGCCTAGTAGCTGTGTTTGAATTTAGAGCAGCCATCTTCTGTAGACCAACTAAAGAATTAGGGTCAGGCATACTGCCGTCTCTTGCTTCATTTAATCCAGTGGCATCTCTTATCTGATTTAGATAGTGGTTGTAGCTACCTATAAGCATTTGAGTCTTACTCGCACCCGACTCTGATGTTAATTGTTGTATTGGAACTTTTGCATGGTTAAACTCTCCATCGCCCGTGAAGCTTCTTCCAATCACACTACCTGTTTGGAAGTATAATCTTAATGCATCTTCAGGGTTGTATGCAGCTCCTTGCCCTAAGTCAATCTCATTTAGTCCGTCAGCGTCTATAAAAACACCATCAGGCACTACCTTAGATATAACTTGCTGTAGTTTTAAGTGGACTATCTGTATTAAATCAACTGCTGATATTGTTCTTCGCACTAAAGAGTCTATAACTCCTTTATACATTCTTGGAGCAGATGCTACGTAATTAGGTATGGCGTGCTGACTAGCTGACTTAGGTCTTACCATATTCTCAGCCATCTCCCATTTCAAAAGGATATTCGTGCCCATTACCATAACGCCATCATACCACACATCAATAGTCTTAGATACTTTTTCAAAAGAACCTTCCTCCATCATCTCATTAGGAGGATTAAAAGAATCGTCCTTCTCTATCATACTAATGCCGCCGTTATCCTTTATCTTCTTCTTATATACAACCGTCTTAGTGGTCTTATAATTAAAGTATAACAAAGTGGCTGTGTCTTTTGAAAAGATGTCGTTGTTATAGTATTGCGATACGCTGTAGTAATCATACCAAGATTGCCCCTTCTGTGATATATCCTCCAAATCAGAGCTGGTTAAGCTAGGGTCTATTTTCTTTAATTCGTTTATATGCACAGATTTTACTTCACCCCAATAAAAACAATCTTTAAAGTTAGGGTCTTCTGTGTAACTGTATATTACATTAGCTGGGTCTACGTGGTCTATCTGAACTCCCGAGCCTGGCAAAAAGCTAGTCTTAGCTATTCCTATTCCTAATACTGTTAAGTCATAGTCAACTCTTTTTCTAATGTCGTCATAATGATTCTCATCGAACATAGTATCAATAGCAGTCTCTTCTGCTATCTCTATTGCAGGCTTATATTTAAGCTGCATGTATAATGCCATTTCTTCATCTGTCTGAGGAAGTTCTTCAGGGTTTACCGTAAATGGGTTAACGCCTGAATTAGCTTGCATTTTTTCTAAGAAAGGTCTAGCAATCATTTGCCCTTCAATCATCTCGTGGAATTTACTCCTCTTAGATTGAGATAGTGCATCTTGTGAATACGCTTTGACTTTGAATAATCTGTCAGACATACCATTAACTACTATGTCCACAAACTTAGGAAGTATAGACACAGGAGTCCAATCTAAATTTAGATAAGATAAATCTCCATTTATCGCTAGTTCGTCTTTGTATTTCTGAGTAGACTGCTCCCCTCTTGCATAAAGTTTCAATCTATGGAACTCAGCCCATTGGCTATAGAACCTACATTGGCTGCCGTCTTTTTTGAACCACTCATAGGAAATGCTCTGGCCTACTTGCAACCCAAATTCTGCTGTAGATTTTTCTGAATCCGAAGTGAGCTGACTAGGGAAAGATGTATGTTTAATGTTTATTTTTACTTCTTCCATTATCTATTTATTTCACTATTTTTTCCTGTGTTGCTATATGTTGCAAAATTAATCTTTATTTTTGATACTTTTTTCTCTACTTGGTATAGGTGTTTCTGTGTTGCCATTATCGCTAACCCTGAACTTATAGATGCATCAAACTTAGTTCTGTTGTTTATGTCAAATCTTGCCCAATCCTGTAAAGTCCTATTGAATATCATTGACCCTACCTCGTCGGGGTCTCTGTATGTGCTATCTACATCAAACCCAACATACTTCTCTATATACGACTCTATAGCTGCTGCGTGAGCTTGCTTTACGTCCTCGCTACTGTTTGGCATCCCGCCTAACTCCTTCTCAGTATTTGATAATTTGTTGTAAGACTTGTCTGGTCTGTTTATGCAAAACCCTCTATACCCCCTATTCTTAAAGTGATATAGTAGTCTGGGCTTATTGTTTTCTATTAGTATTGGCATACCGTAAAATACGCAAGCCATTAATACTTCTTCAAAAAATATCTCAGCAGTTTGTGGTCTTGCCACATACTCTAAGAAAAATTCGTTAGTAGGGGCTTCGTCCATATGGAATCCCGTCAGTCCGTGCAATGCTCCGTTTGAAGCCCCTCCCCCGACTGTACCTGATATGTCATATGAGTCGCAGCCAAACGCACCTATATGCTCATTGCCAGCAGTTTTCTTGCCGTTGCGTTCTACAACTCTATTTTGTAAGTTTTTGTTAGGAGTCCAACCTACCCTAAACCTTCCATTAACGTTAGGGCTGAATATAACTTTACTATCCTTAACCCCGTCCGCCCAATGGAAACTACCTCTAGTAAGGTGATGCTCTTTTATTAAACTATCGTTATAGTCTATCTGTTGGTATATTTTAGTTAGGTTAAATAAAGACTGCTTACTCTCGTCTCTAAATGCGTGAGACTCCGTTCTTGGGAACTGACGATAAAATTCATTAAGTGCATCGGGGTCTTTCTTAAGAGAGTCTACTTCATTCTCCCAATAGTTTATAGCCCCTTGATTGATTAGTTCTTCATCTATCCCCATAATAGGAGTTTCAGGAGTTCTAAGAACAGACTTGCCGTAGATGTCAATAAAGCCCTCCATATTAAACTCCATTGGAATGAAGAGAGAATACATACCACTTTTAGTCTGACCGTTTTTATTTCTATTTTCTACGTTTGAATCTTCGTATAACTTTTTAAAGTTAGCTCCTCCTTTATCTAACGCATTCGAGGTAGACCCCATCATACACTTGCCAATTATCTTACGACCTAATCGTAAACAAGTTTTTGTAACTCTCCAATTATTTAATATGTTATTAGGGGCAACCCACTTACCGCTCTCGTCATGTATAAGCAGCAAAAGTTTCTCACCGTCATAACTGTTGTCATCTGTGCTTCTCCAATCTATCGTAGTATCTAGTCCATCGAGTTCGTTAGTGTCCTCGATATGCATATTCTTTTTTGTAATTTTTGCCGCTGGTATTCTAAAAGCAAGCTCCATTTTTGGCTTGTCCATTCCGTCTTGGATTGGCTTAAAAAAGAAAGGATACTTAGTCACTATAGGAACAAGCTTATCGGTAAACATCTTCTTAGCATCCGCACCTGTTTTTGATAATATGCCTATTCTAGAGTCTTTTGCTATAGTTGCTACATTGCTTCCTTCGGAAGAAGACATAGATGAAAAACCAGACCGCCTGTTCTTCAGATATATCTGTCCGTAGCACCTATTGTCAGCCCTGCAAGCCTCCCAATGGATATATAGTATTCGATTAGCCTCTCTAAAGTCTGGCTTCCCTATATCTATAGTAGCCCACTGAATGTATGTGTAATGAGAACCTGTTATATAAGTAGGTATGCCATTGCTCATATACCAATAACCAAACTCTCGATTATCAAATTCATTTTCAATGTAGTCTACCCACTTGTCTTTAAACTCAGTGCTTTTGTTATTCCATTGAAATATAGATTGTATCTTTTTTAATTCTTCTGGAAGCTCTTTTACTTCCCAATACTGCTCAGACTGCTTGCCGCTTCTTTTATGTACTTTAGCAGGCATTGCAGGCAAAGCTATTACAAGCCCTTGTATTTTTATTATTTCACCTATCTTTCCCGTTTTAGATATGACAACCATATCATATTTAGGGTCGTGCCCGTACACCCAAGACTTAGCCTTGTTCTTAGAAGCCATTACCGAATTCGGCACGTATTCTTCTAAAGTTCTATAGAGACTATTTAGACCTTCGTTCTGCAAATCCTTGTTTGGTGTTTGTTTTACTATTCTCATTTTTCCCCTCTAAGTCTAACTCCTCTTTTTCTAGCTCTACTCTATTGAGTATTTCAAAAGCATCAAAAATTGCTAACTTTTTAGTAGCAGCGGCATTCTTTAGCTTATCACTTCCTAGCTCTTCTCCAGAATCTACTATTTTTTCTGCAGCCACCTTTATAAGCTCATCTACAGCTTTATACCCAGCTGAAATTATACGTAACTTTGTTTCTTTAACATTCATAGATTCATCGTTATCTGATGGTCGTACACTCGATACAGTTTTTCTTCATCAACCGTAAACTCATACTCACTTTCAGGTGCAAATGCAACCCTATCCCCAGCTCTTACTCCCATATCAGTCAGCATTTTATTAGGGTACTTCATTATGCCAACAAGAGGTTCTTCCGCAATGTTTTTAAATATTAAAGACTCTTCTGTCGCAATGGGCTTCACAAAACAATATCTATCGTATGCGTTCCATCCATCTTCGTTCTTGTACATAAAGAATTGCTCCTCATCTATAAAAAACAAGTCGTCTTTAAAAAAGCTTTTTCCGCTTCTTTGTTTGCCTTTCATATCGTTGTAGAACTTAAATACATTATGGTGAACCAACAAGGTATCTCCAATTGCGACACCTCCTTCATAACCAATAGGAGTTTCAACTACTTCAGCGTACCGATTTGAAAACTTATGGTCTTCCTCAGATGTACTTACAATAAGCTCTATCCCTTCTATGTTTTTTGTGTTGTTGTATCGTTTCCCCTTTAAAGGTTTAACTATAAAATAAAATGGCGATTTCATTCAAAGTTTATATTATATTCAATTGAAATAGGAACGGTATTAGAAAACTCTTTCCATAAGATTACCTCCTTGTTATTTGTTATCCAAACCTCAATTGAGTTATTGTTTTGACTAAACCTAATTAAATGTATCTCGTGAGACCCGTTAAGTATCTGCTGCCCCGTAAGGTAGTGCATAGCCCCTGACTTGTAATCAGGGCCTATGGATATTTTTCTAATTACTCCCACCTGACACTTCTCCTGTTTGTATATTAATACTCGCATCGTCCCCGTATTTAATAAGAAGCTTTTTCTCCTCTTTGAGGTACTCAGATTTCATAAAATCTATTTCTGATAGATAAGCTTCCTTTGCTATACAAGCATCTGCTATTTTAATTTTAACATCATTATATTTCTTAATAATGTTCTGTAGATTTTCTAATTCTTCTTGTTCTAATTTTTGCATAAGATTAAATTTATTTTACAAATATAATCTTATTTGCAATCTAGTACTTACGACCTCGGTCTAAAGACTATAGCAAGCGTGATTAACAGCAATACTACAAAAAGGATTATAAGCTTGTCTAAGAGCTTTGTAGACTTTTCTTTTACGATAACCTCGTAAGTAGTCCGTTTTGTCGTTACAGAGTCCCTTAGAACTCTTTAATCAAACAAAGGCTTACTTTATTATTGCCTACTCTTTTTAATAATTCGTAGTATTTTGTAAGGTCATTAGCTACTATGCAGCCTACTGACCAACCGCCAATAGCCCAAGAAGTAATACCTTTCTTAATCGAGTAATCATTACAATGAAAGTTGGTATAGTTGTTAGCTACTTCTATTTCTCCCTTCTCATCAATCTTATTATCACCGTTCCCATCTCTGTAGTATTTCATATTACCTACTTGTCTAAGTGCTTGCATACGTCCTTTGTGCAGTCCTATTTGATATACATCGTAATACCACTCATCAGATTTTATAATAGCCGTACCTTTGGTATTCCACTTTGCAAAGTTTTTTAATCCATAACCTCCGCTATTTGTTGTGCCAGTTATTACGTCAACAAATATTTTATGTGAGAATATGTAAAACTTATCATCCATTACATTATACGTGTCTTCTGTGCTTCTTATAGCTAGAATCCAATACCCTAAAGGATAGCCTTTAAATCCCTCTGTTAATGCTACCCGTTCTAATAGTTGTACGCTTGTGTAAGATTTTACTTTAGTTTTGCTCATAGTTAAAACTGAAGTTTTTTAAATCCTTAATTTTGTTGATAATTAGCTTGAACTTATCTATAAAAGAATATCCTTTTACCTTAACAAATGACTCATCCATAGACTTTACCTCAATAGATAGTAGCACCAATGCTATTAATTTAGTAGATATAAACTCCACACTCACCACGTTCATAGTTAATGAATTAATAATAAACACATCAGAAGCGAATACAAGCATCACTACTGCTATGTAGCTAAGTAGCTTTGTAACTAATCCGTGTCTGAATATTTTACTTGTAATATCCTCGCCTAGAGATTTAGCCTTCCACACGCCAAAACAAGTGTCTATAATGGTAGATATTGCTACTATTAATACTATACCCTTTATTGGGGCAAAGAATAATATCAAGGCTGTCAATACGGTGCTAAGATATATCTTCATAATTAACTTTCGTATCCTAGATAAAATCTATATATGAAATGACCTGCTGTCCATCCTGCCGCTCCAGACAAAACTGTGCTAACTGCTACCTTAGCAATATCTTGTATCTCGCTGCCTGGGGTAAATATAAAAGCGATGACCAATGAAGTAAATGCTAACAATGTCTTCCAAGGTCTATAAAGGCTGTAATCTGTAAATAAATCTTTCATTATGTTTTTAATATTAAGTATGTTGCAAATATACCACATACTAATCGGTTAGTCCAAAGTATTATAGGAGGTATATTTTTTATGAATAAGTCCCAATCAGAAGTAATCCCTATGTAAGAGAATACACCGTATCTGAAATATGAGAATGAAATATCGAATATTGAGATACGCAATAATGCGTATATTATAATAGTATATGGATTGTGGAATAAGACTATGCCGATTATTGACAAACACAATGCTTTCATACATAGTATTAACTTACTCCGTAGGTCGTGTAAGTTTCCGTTTACTGCATCGTATTTTGCTTGGAATAGTATGCTGAATATAAGTATAGATAGTAGTATCATTTTCTTCTTCTATATCTTCATCAGGTAGTTGTGCAATAAGGACTCTCAGGATTAGCAAGGCAGAAGGAAGTTAAATATAGTTCAGAACATCCAGCAAAGATATGTATGCCGTCAGGATTTG
>Ga0209284_10002833_pt1 | contig 22711 bp, 14 predicted proteins | sample FRY03_FD_187211 | JGI IMG/M metagenome (GOLD analysis project Ga0209284, IMG submission 187211) | Freshwater microbial communities from Lake Fryxell liftoff mats and glacier meltwater in Antarctica - FRY-03 (SPAdes) (version 2) | ecosystem: Environmental > Aquatic > Freshwater > Ice > Glacier...
GTTCATGACAGCCCAGACCGGCTTTCCTGCTTTGCGAATTTCTGCGATCGCTGTCTGCAGTTCGTTCAGACGTGCCCAGCCGATTTCCAGATCCCCAAGTTGCAGGACAACTCCTTTAATGGACTTATCCTTCGCGGCGTGCTGCAGTCGGTCGAGACAAGCGGGCAGTCCTTCAATCAGATTGCCGAACAGGCCTGGCATCTGAACGCCTTCGGGATAGCTGCCGCTGATTTTAATTTCTGCCCAGTCAGCGCGAGTCTTCTTCAGCGGCTTTTCGGTGACTTCGGTCTGCTTGCTGGTTTCATCCGCGATAGCGGCTGGATGAAAGGTCGTGAGGAGCAAGCATAGAATGACAAGAAGATTGCAAAATGGCCCGAGCATGCAGCGCACCTTAAAGTAGAAGCAAGATCAACACGACGATTGGACGGTCTCCAACGATCGTCAATCCAACCCAGTGTAGGCACTGCCTGTGCGCTATTCTATGCCACTTTCTTGCGGCCGTGTTTTCGGGCCGCTGGGTTGCGCATTGCTTTTGGGCGAGTTGCATCGAAAAGAGATCAGCAGTCGATCGTCGGGCTTTGAAAGATCGCGACTGGCTGACAAGGAGATTATGAGACCGGCAGCAGCTCAGAAATTGGTTCACCAAACGGCAGGATGGGCATAGGGCGACCGCCGTGATCAAGGAACGATTGAGTCCAGTCGATGCCCAGATGGCGATAGACGGTGGCCCACAGATCGTTCGGTGTCAGCGGCCGTTCCTTGGGTTCTTCACCTTTGGCATTCGTGGAACCGACGACCTGCCCGGTTCGCATTCCGCCGCCCGCGAGCAGCATCGACATTGCCTGTGGCCAATGGTCGCGACCCGGCTGAGAGACGCCTGTTTGAGTGCCCGTCTGCGAATTAACGCGTGGTGTTCGACCAAACTCGCCTGTGACCACAAGCATCACCTTACGATCGAGGCCGCGATTGTAAATGTCTTCGACCAGGGCAGTGACAGCCTGATCGTAGATTGGAAAACGAACTTTCGCGTCTTCAAAGATATCGCAGTTGACGGCATGCGAATCCCAGTTGTACGTGCCCGCCTTGAGCAATTCGACGCCAGACTGGTACGGATTCTCCATCACCATGGTGACAAAGCTGCAGCCAGCTTCCACCAGCCGTCGAGCCATCAGGGCTCGCTGTCCCCACGCGTGGCGGCCATAACGATTTCGCAGAGCCTCGGGCTCTTTGGAAAGATCAAAGGCATTGCGAGCCTGATCGCTGGTCAGCATGGTCAGAGCTTGCTGATTGAACTGATCCATGGCATTCATCACGCCACTGTCATCAATGTTGCGTCGCAGGCGATCAAAACCGTTCAGCAAAGAAGTTCGATCATCGAGTCTTTCCGACGCCTGCTGATCCACAGACAAATTCTTGACCGCGAAGCCAGCTTCACTCGGATCGCCAGGAATATTGAACGGCGTATAGGACGGCCCAAGATACGCCGCGCCGAAACTGTAAACGTCGACGCCCGCGCGACCGGGTTCTGTTCCCGAAACGTAATTCGGCATGCCAGTAGAGTAGTGCTCGCGGCACTTGGCAACGATGGATCCCACCGCCGGAGCATCATTGACGAAGCCATCCGGGCGAGCCGGCATTCGGCCTGTCAGAAATCGTTTGTGCCCGCCACCATGGTCGGCGAATTCGTGCGCCACGGAACGAACAATGGTGTAACGATCGGCACATTTTGTATGCAGCGGCAGAAGCTCGCAGACGTCCAGCCCTTTCACATTGGTGGTGACCGGGCGAAACAGACCTCGATACTCTTCAGGAGCATCGGGTTTCATGTCATACATTTCCATATGCGGCGGCCCGCCTGGCAGCCAGATGAAAATAATGGAAGTATCCGGCGTCGATCTTTTACCTGCCGAATGCTCCGCGGCCTGGGCTTTCAGTCGCAGGATATCGCTGAGGCCCAGCATCCCAAGTCCCAGCGATCCAACTTCCAAAAAGCTGCGGCGTGACACCGGGCCCGGACACATGGAGACATTTCGACGAGGGACGTTTGCCATTGTGAGGGCCTTAATTTGACGGATTCACGCAGGTCGGGCAGGTGCAGGAAGGCAAGAGAGTTGCGGTTCTGGAAATTCTGGGTCACATTCCGCGGGGTGTCAACAGTCCATCGTCTATTGTCGGCAAATCCCCGCAGGGTTCGTGAAGATCGTTCCTTCTGGTGTTACAAGACCGGGACAGGCACCCTGCCGTAATTTTTTATTTTGTGCATTTTCTGCGTTGTCCGGGAGCCAGTCCCGGTTTTGTGAGGCGTTCTAAGGCTTTGAGATCGATTCATCCAGATTCAAAAGCACACTCATGCCGGCGGTCCATGCGGCGAGCTGAGCGGGCTGCAGAGTCGCGTCATGGGCAGAATTGCCGACAGATAAGAGTTCTTCCGCAGCCTTTGGATCTGCGTCAAATTCCGCAGCCGCTGCAGCGATAACGCCGAGCAATGTCGCTCGTTCGGATTCTTCTGGAAGTCGACTGAGCACAATTCGAAATGCACCGTCGACTCGCGCGGCATCATTGTCCGCAGACGCCAGGCTTCGTTCGGCCAGTTTTCGCGAGGCTTCGACGTAAGTCGGATCATTCAGCAAGACCAGAGCCTGCAGTGGCGTGTTGGTGCGGGCTCGGCGGACAAGACAGAACTCCCTGTCTGGTGCGTCGAAGGTTGCCATTCCCGGAGGCGGACAGGTCCGCTTCCAAAATGTGTACATGCTGCGACGATACAAACCCTCGCCAGTGTCAGGCACATACTTGTCTCGCCGTTCGACGCTGACATCCTCCCAAAGGCCTTCCGGCTGATACGGTTTGACACTTGGCCCACCAATCTTTTCTTTGAACAGTCCGCTGACAAACAGAGCGGAGTCGCGGACTGTTTCTGCCGGCAGGCGATAGCGGGGCCCGCGAGCCAGTAATAAATTCTTCGGATCACGGTCCAGCAGTTCCGGAGTGACGCTGGAACTTTGGCGATACGTGGCCGACAAAACCAGTTGTTTCAAAATCGCTTTCTGATCCCATCTTTGTCGAATCAGTTCCGTGGCCAGCCAGTCCAGTAATTCGGGATGCGACGGGAAAGATCCCTGAATTCCAAAGTCTTCAGACGTCTCCACAAGGCCGGTGCCGAACAGCATTTCCCACCACCGGTTCACAGCCACGCGGGCTGTCAGCGGATTTCGCGGGTCGGTCAGCCAGTGCGCCAGATCCAGCCGAGTTCGCTTTCCGACGGTCGGCAGATCACCGGCCGAAAACGCAGCACTAATCGCCTGTGGAAACTCAGATTCCACCTGTTCGCCGCGCTGGTCGTACTGGCCTCGTTTCAAAATGAAGGCCGGCCGCGCTTCAGCCGGTTCGGACATCACCATCGTCGCGGGAATCGCTTTTTCGATTTCCTCGCGGCGTTTCGGAAGCTCAGTCTGTTCGGCTCGCAGGTCTTTCGATACCACGTCCACACGATCCAGATAATACTGCCGCACCTGTTGCTTCTGCGGTTCCGAACGAGTGTTCATCGGCATTGCAAGAATCTGAGCCAGTTGACCGGTCAGTTGGCCTTTGGCAAGCGAGCCCACATCGTCGCTGGAGAGTGCTGTCCCAAAAATCTGAACATCATCAATCAGTCCTTTGAACGTCGCCGAGTTTTGTCGACGCCCCACATGAAATGGCTTGTCAGTTTTGATCGTCGCCGTCAGTTCATTGTTCGTCGGAATGTCGAATTCCTGGGAAACGCCGTCCACGTAGATCCGCACGCCGGTGGCACGTCGCGAACCGTCATACGAAACGACGATGTGATGCCATTCGTTAAGGCTGATGGCATTCTTTGCGACGACCTTGAACGCATTCCCCGGCCATGAATGAACAAAGTGAGCGGCAATTTTTCCGCTTTCGATGATCACATCATAGCCTCGGTAGGCATTGGCTTCGTCGATCTTCGACAGAACGGTACTGGCCTCGTTCGACGCAAGCTGAATCCAGGCTGCGGTGGTGAAGGAATCGGTGTGATCAAAATCACCGGCCTGACCGGCGTCGACATAGTTGCTACCATTCAGCTGCAATGCCAGCCCCTGACGCCCGGAAGTTCGCAGGACATCGCCAACAATTTTCCCGGCCTGCGTGTTGCTGGCTGCGGGAGCTGTGGTGCCTGCGGGAGCCGTGTTCCCGGACTGGGGCTCACCGGCTGGCTGAGGCCCCGCGGCATTGTTCTGCACGGTATCACCAGCCGCTTCGTCGAACGTCCAATGTGTCTGCAATCCGAGTGGACCGGCCGTGGCAATCTGCTCGGCAGTCAAGGTCTTTTCCCACGCGGCGATGTCTGTATCCACCGCCGACAGCCGCGATTTCAGCAGGCCGCCAATGGCCTGCAGGCGAACGTCAATGTGTTGCAGTTCGGCGGTTTGCTCGGGGGACGGGACTTTTAGCAACGGTTCCGCCATCCGCGCATTGTTGTAAGAAACCACTTTGTCGGGCACGTTGTTGAAGAAGGATGCAAACTGATAATAGTCTCGCTGCGAGACGGGATCATACTTGTGATCATGGCAGCGAGCACACTGCATGGACAAAGCCAGGAAGACTGTTGCCGTGGTATGGACACGATCGGCCACATATTCGACGTGGTACTCTTCTTCAATAATTCCACCTTCGGTTGTCAACACATGGTTGCGACTGAACCCCGTCGCGACTTTTTGACTGAGCGTTGCATTGGGCAGCAGATCACCGGCCAGCTGTTCCGTCAGAAACTGATCGTACGGCATTCCTGAAGCGAACGCCTGAATGACCCAGTCGCGCCACGGCCACATCGTGCGAGTCTCATCGTTGTTGTAGCCGTTTGTGTCGGCATAACGAGCAGCATCCAGCCAGTGCATCGCCATTTGCTCCCCGTATCGTGGAGACGCCAGCAGCCGGTCGACAACTGCCGCATAGACGGTTTCACGCGGTTCCGTCTGCAGCTGTTGTTCAAACGCGTTGAGCTCATCAATGGACGGAGGCAGGCCGGTCAGATCCAAAGAGACTCGCCGCAGCCACACCGCAGGACTCGCTTCCGAACTCGGTTTCAGTTTTACCTCTTCCAGGCGTTTCAGCACAAATCGATCAACCGGCTGAACTGCCCAGCGTGCATCGGTGACAACCGGCAGTTCGGGTCGTTCAGGAGTTTGAAAAGCCCAGTGTGTCGAAAACTCCGCGCCTTCGGAAATCCATTGCCGGAGCAGCTGTTTCTGCTCTTCTGTCAGCGGCTTCTTCGTGGATGCCGGTGGCATTTGAGTGTCGGCCTCGTGCGATTCAATTCGAGCAATCAATTCGCTTTTGCCAACGTCGCCCGGAACGATCGCCGTCAGTCCGCTTTCGCCTAGCCCGATGGCTTCGTCTCGCACGTCCAGACGCAGCTTTGCTGCACGAGTCGCCTCATCCGGTCCGTGACAGTTCCAGCAATGGTTGGAAAGAATGGGCCGGATGTGCTGATCAAATCGCACTGTTTTATGAGTCTGCGCGAACGCCTGCAGTTGAAAAGCCAAGGTGGCAACGCACGCAACAAAACAATAGACGCGAAGCATTTTCTGAACTCAACAAAAGAAGAAGCAACCGCAAGTTCGCCTTTGTCGCCGTACCTGCGGTTGCTGAAAACTCAGTGCCTTATTTTGGCATCGCAAGCACGATCAGAGCATCTTCCTCAAACGAGGCTTCTGCTGCCTTGCCATTGATTTTGTACTGAACCTTGAGCAGTTTCACACTGCCCGGCAGCGGATCACCGCCAAAGCTGGCATTGTAACTGCCGGACTCGAGCGAGATCAAAGGGAGATCGCTGACCTGTTTCTGCAGGATTTCCGTGACATCCTTCTGCGTCGCACCGGCTCCGTATTCCGCCTTCACGATTTCCAGTTTCATTTTCTCCATGCCGGCGTTCGCAAGCAGCTCCTTCACATCAACGCCTTTGCCGCTCAATTTCTGGGCGATCAGCAGCGTGGCCTGAGTCGCATCGTCCTTCAGTTCGGGCACCTGCATCGCCTTGATCGCCAGCTTCATGCCGTCGATCGATGGGTAACGCTTCAGCACATCCAGAACCAGTTTCTTTTCGGCCACCTGACGGGATTCGTCAAACGCCTTCTGACACATGGCCAGTCGTTGTTCATCCGGCAGAACAAACTGGCGAGCGATTCGGATGTAGCCTCGCATCGCGCGGACCTGGTAAGGATTGGTCTGAATCTTCGCGAGATCCAGCAGTACCGGTGCCGCATCTTCCGTCATCCACTCACCCAGCAGTCGGCTGCTGCTGTCCTGCAGCTGAGGATCATTGCTCTTCGCCGCATTGCCGATGGTCTCCAGCGCTTTGGTGCCACCCATCGATCCCAGAATCTGAAGGAGCACGATTTTTGTCGGCACAGCTTTTGATTTCTCCACTGCCGCGGCAAGCTGAGTGGCACAGGCCTCCCGATCGGCCATCCGAATACTGGCGGCCTTCAACCCCTGTTGAGCCACAGCGGCATCGTCCGCATTCTTCGGAGAAACCACCTGCGACACGAGCACGTTCAGATCTTTCAGCGACACTGTTTCGCCGAGAGCAATCAGGGCCGCACTGCGAACGGCCGCATCTGAATTTGCAACTGCCTTTAGCAACGCCGGAACCGCTTCGATTCGTCGTTTGCCGACAACTGTCAGCAGCAGCGGATACGACTTGCCTTTAGCACCGTCAAGCAGCGAAATGATCTGAGCGTCGACGTCATCACCGGGCAGCGCGGACAGCGTTGCCTGGGCTGATGCGGCAAGTTCCGTGCCTAAACCGGTTGCAGCAACAACGGCGGAAGTGGCGGACAGCGTTGCCTGGGCTGATGCGGCAAGTTCCGGGTCCTTTTCGGTTGCGATCTTCAACAAAGCGGGCAGACAGGAAACGTTGCCCACGCGAGCCAGTGCGTTGATGGCAGACAACCGAACCGGCAACGGGCCCTGCTCGGCGGCCTTGAGCACCGCGGCGAGCACAACTGTCTCCGGTCGATCGGCCATGGCCTGAACAATCAATGCCGCTCGTGAAGGTTCTGCTTTTGCCAATTCGGCCGCCAGTTGACCATCGAGTTCATTGCCAGGAAATTCACGAGCTGTTCCCAGAGCCAACTGGAACATAATTTTGTTCGGCGATTGCAGCTGTTCAAGCAGTAACGGAATGCCGTCATTGCCGCGAGCCAGAATGGCGCCCCGAGTGGCCTCGATAATCCGCTGAGCTGGAACTTCCGAGTTTCTAATTTCGTCATACAAAGCGATCGCGTCAGCCGCATGGCCTTCGGACAGCATTCGTTCGGCACACAGCACGCAGGCTTCTGCAACGGCGGTTCGCACATCGGCTGGGGCTGCAACGAGAGCCGGTCGCAAAATCTGTACGGCCTCAGCATTTCCAATGCGACCGAGTGCCACGGCGGCGGCGGAAGCAACTTCCGCGTCGCTGCTTTTCAGCTTCTCAAACAGAGCCGAAACAGCCGCTGCGTCTCGTCGCACGCCGATGGAATTGATCGTGCCGACCAGAAGTCGACCTTCCAGAGAATTCGTGGCGGTTCGCAGGGCTTCGTCGACTTCAGGGCCCGGAATATTTTCCAGAGCGATCCGAGCCCACGAAGACAGCTGCAGATCCGGAAGCAGTTTGGCGAGATCAGCAACAGACGCTGCCGACCCGTAGATGGCCAGCTGTTTGCAGGCAATCGCTTTCTCAGCGCCCGCCGCATCGGATCGCAAAATGGTCAGCAGTTCCATCTCTTTTTCCGGCGACGCAGCCGGGCCATCCGCGGCAGAAAACTGCGGCGCGGTCAGTAAAAGCAGAGACGCCGATAACGCCAATGTCAGTTGTCGAAAGATCTTCATAATATTTTATCCTGAGCGTGGAGTATGGTGAATGAGGCACGCGAGCCCGAAGGCCCGAACTTCCCGTGAGGCAACAGTTCAATCTCGAATGTTGTCGGCGATGAACCTGAGTCGTTCAAATTCGCCAGGGCTCACGCAGCGCTTCCGAACGCAGCCGATTGGCCTGTTCATCATTGATGAATTCGTGCGTCGTGTTGTCATACTTAACTGTTCGCCCCAGGTGCAGAGCGATGTTCGCGGCGTGACAGGCGATGTGCGCATTGCACGCTGCATCGGCGTTGCCTTTGGGCTGACTGCGAGTCTTCACGCAGTCGAGGAAGTCTCGCACATGGTACGTCGCCGGATAGCCACCGATCTCTTCAACCGTTCTGCCGGCCAGCAGCGCGGGAGAACTGAGCACCAGTTTTCCACTGTCGCCCGCTTCGACCCAGCCTGATTCTCCTTCAAAGCGGACCGGGCATGATCCCAGCGGAATCCAGCCGGTCTCCCGGAAAATCAGCTGCGTGCCATTTTCATAACGAGCCACCAGCTGGCCGTCTTTAGGCGCGTCGTACTCCACCGGCGGCGGACAATCTCCAACAGCCCATTGACACAAGTCGACGCAGTGGGAGCCCCATTCGAGCACGCCGCCGCCGACCAGACCGCCACCTTTTTCAAAGTTGAATCCGTCCAGCAGCTTTGCATTAAACGGACGCCACGCGGCCGGGCCAAGATACATGTCCCAGTCAACCACTTCTTTGTCAGGCTCGGTTTCCGGGATCAGCCAGCCGCTCATCATGGCCTGCATGCCAGCCGGGTGAGCAAACACTTTGGTGAGCTTGCCAAGCTTGCCCGTGCGGGCCAGATGACAGGCAAATGCAAAGTGCGGCAGATTGCGGCGCTGTGTTCCCGCCTGAAACACTCGTCCTGTTCGTCGCATGGTTTCTGCAAGAACCAGGCTCTGAGCAATATTCTTGGTCACCGGCTTTTCACAATACATATCCTTGCCGGCTCGAGCTGCATGCATGGCCATAGTGGCATGCCAGTTAGGACCCGTCGCAATCAGGACCGCATCAATGTCTTTGCGATCGAGCAGTTCTCGGAAGTCGCGGTAGGTGGCACAGTCCTGATTGCCATACTTTTCGTCAGCGATTTTCTTCACGGCCGCTCGACGCGTTTCTTTCACATCGCAGACGGCAACAAACTGCACGTCCTTCTGCTCAAGAAAACAGCCAAGGTCGTAGGTACCGCGGTTTCCGATTCCGATCCCGCCGATCACGACGCGTTCACTGGGAGCCACGGCCCCATCGCGACCGAGCGCCGAACTGGGGATGATGGTCGGTGCCATGAAGGCAGCGCTGGCCGCCGCCACGGTGTTTTTCAAAAACCGACGCCGAGGAAGCGGGGAGGCCTTTTTCGACATTACGATTCTCCTGAGTGTGAGCCGGGTGGGAAGCAGGAAAGCACAGTCCACAGCGTTTCTCGATGTGAGCAGTGTTTGTACAGCATACTTTCACGTCGCTGGCATTGCCACACACGGCCCAAAAACCCGCTTCTCGCCACTACCCAAGCAGCTCGTGAATCACATGGCCATGCACATCCGTCAGACGGCGATCGACGCCGTCGTGGCGAACGGTGAGCTTCGTGTGATCGATGCCCAGCTGATGCAAAATCGTGGCATGAATATCATAAACCTGCGTGGGATTTTCGCGATCCAGAGGCTTGTAGCCCCACTCATCGGACGGTCCGTGGCTGATGCCTCCGCGAATGCCGCCGCCACAAAGCCAGTTGGAGAACACATACGGATTGTGGTCGCGACCCTTGCTGCCCTGAGTCGACGGCATGCGACCGAATTCGGTTGTCCACAGAATGATTGTGTCTTCGAGCAGCCCTCGTTCCTTCAGATCTCGAATCAGTGCGGCCGTGCCAATCGCCATGCCCATCGCCAGTGGTTTATGATCGCGTTCAATATCTTCGTGGCTGTCCCAGTTGCGACGAGGAAATCCATTATCGTTGCCCGACCAGATCTGAATAAATCGAACGCCGCGTTCCAGCAACCGGCGAGCAATCAGGCACTTGCGCCCAAAGTATTCGGCTTCCTCAGGAATGTTGATTTCCGCCGGATACGTCGCGTCTGGATTTTCGAGCCCATACATTTTCAGCGTGGCAGCAGTTTCCTGCGACAGGTCGAAGGCCTCCGGCGCACTCAACTGCATCTTTGCGGCCAGTTCATAAGACCGCAGACGGGACTCAAGCCGTGAATCTCCGGGCCGCTGTCGGCTGTAGCCCTGATTCAGTGAACGCAGCAGGCCTTGGCCGTCTCGTTCGCTGGCCGGAGTAAGATAGTCGGCCGTCGCATAAAGATCTTCAATCGGTGTTTCGCGTTGCGGGAAAATCATCGTGCCCTGAGTACTTGCTGCAAGAAATCCGGAACCCCAGTTCTTTGGCCCGTTGCTCGCAAAGCCCCGATGATCGGGCAACACCACAAAGGTTGGCAGGTTATCATTCATCGAACCCATCGCATAACTGACCCAGGCGCCCATGCCGGGAAACCCGGGCCGATCAAAACCGGTCGACTGCAGGTACGTCGCCTGACTATGAACGCCGGTCTTACCAACCATGTTGTGGACAAAGGCGATGTCATCCACAACTGTGCCGAGCGGTTCGACGACTTCGCTGAGATGCTTGCCGGATTGTCCATGCTGAGCGAACCGGAAGGGCGATTTCATCCACGGCCCAAGCCCATCCTGGAAGGCTTCGACATGTTCGCCAAAATTGGATGCTTCGCCGTGATGCTTGTCCAGCTGAGGTTTATAGTCCCACAAATCCACATGACTGGCCGCGCCGGCCATAAACAGCTGAATGACGCGTTTCGCTTTGGGCGGATAATGCAGCGCCTTCAGCACACCGCCGGAGCCAATCTCGGCCGTCGTTCCTTCGACGCCAGACGGATGATTCGCGCGGGCCTGATCTTCCATCAGCATCACGGCTGCAGCAAGACCTGCAAAATCCTGACCGGCTCGATTCATAAACCCGCGTCGACCAACATTCCCGCGGTGAAAACTCTGACTGATACTCATGACTGTTGACCTGAATCTGAGGACGCCGCGATCTCTGCCGGTCGCAAAGCAGCAGGGACTCCCTGCCAGGCAAGATGATAACTGTCTTCGAGCGGAACTTCGATGTACCGATCATGTTCCAGAAACAGGGGCATAGGAATCATCAAGCGTCCCACGGCCAATGGTTCCACAAAGGCTTCGGGAGAATCCTCACGGGCGAAGTAACTCACCAGCGTTAACGGAAGACCCGGCTGAAACTCCGTCGTGGCACTTCCGAGCGCCTGCCAGATCTCGTTGTGCAGCCCTTCCGGATCCAGTCTTCCCGGCAAAATCAGATCGACCAGCAGCACATGGATTCCTCGCCGAATGGTCTCGACTGTCTTTTCCACAATCGCCTGAAGCCGATAGCGGTTGCTTTTATTGCCGGGCGAAACAATTTCCACAATGGCGATCACGCGATGATCCTTGTGAGTCCGCACGACAATTCGCCGAGCTCGTTCAAGGGGCTCAGGGGAATCATTCAGCACCAAATGCCTAGTCACGCGCGGCGGCTTATCGGCGATCGCGGTGCCAACCACAGTCGGCGCACTCAACGTCATCGTACCGCCCACAGAACCTCCTGAGGCATTGATGGCGTAGTCGGATTCTTCGTCTTCTCCAACGGCCAGAGTCACCACATCGGCAATCCCTGTGCCCATATGCTGTTCGGCCATCGCATAGTAGTCGGACGGCAGCAGCCGGTTGAGCTGCTCCTTTAAGTGCGTGATCCATGCACAATGGAAATCATGGAAGACTCCATGAGCCACCTTCGACCAGTCATGAACAGGCATTGATGTGTCCTCGCGGTTTACAAACGGTGTGCCTGAGTTCATTCTACGGTCCAGGCCGCCGCCACGCCACGCTTCCTTCTGTCGCGGCGACAAATCCACGATGCCCGCTTCAATGGAAATGAAGAAGTCCCATGTCCAGTTGCCGTTTCATTCGATTGAATGCCATTCTGATACTGCTGACGGTGAGCGCCGGAGGAATGGCCTCGGATCTGTTCGAAATCCACGTCATCGACAAAGAAACGACTCGTGGCGTTCCGATGGTGGAACTGACGACCGTCGATGATGTCGTCTATATAACGGACAGCGCAGGACGAGTGGCTGTGAATGAACCCGAACTGGCAGGCGTGACGGTCTTTTTCAAAGTCCAGTCGCCCGGATATCAGGCGGCGAAAGATGGGTTTGGGATCGAAGGAGTTCGGCTGACTTTGGAACCCGGGAAATCACACGTCATTGAACTGAGTCGCACCAACATTGCCGAGCGACTGTATCGAATCACTGGACGAGACATTTATCGAGACACCGTCCGACTGGGGCACATGGCACCAATTCAGCAGCCACTGATCGCGGGAAAAGTGACGGGGCAGGATTCGGTGCAGCCAGCGATTTATGGAAACCGGATTCACTGGTTCTGGGGCGATACAAATCAGCTCCAGTATCCGCTGGGGCTCTTCCGCACCGCAGGCGCAGTGTCAGCTCTGCCGAAGAATGGCGGGCTGGATCCGGCCGCTGGGATTGATCTGGCATACTTCACTAAAGACGATGGTTTCACGCGAGCCATGGTGGAGGTGCCGAATCCCGACGGCGTGGTGTGGATTCACGGCGTGTGTGTTGTGCCGAACCAGCAGGGCGTGGAGCGAATGGTGGCGCAATATTCCCGTCGCCGAGGGCTGGCTGAACCGCTTGAGCAGGGGCTTGTAGTCTGGAACGATGATCGCTCCATTTTTGAAGTGCTGCAGGTGATCGATCTGCAGGAGTCGTGGCGGATCATTCGCGATCATCCGATCCAGCATCAGGAAGCAGGCATCGACCACCTGATGTTCGGAAATCCGTTTCCGGTGTCACGAGTCCCGGCGACTTTTGAAGCGATCCAGAATCGGGAGGCGTACGAATCGTGGACCTGCCGAGAAGATCTGCCGGAAGCGAACCCAAAGGAACAGCAACTGGCGGCCAGCAAACCTCAGCGAGACGCTGCGGGCCAGCTTGGGTGGGCATGGAAGAAGGCTCCTCCGGTAACTCAGCAGGACGAACGTCGCTGGCTGAAGCAGGGATTGATCACTCTGCAGGAAGCTCGCTATCTGCCACGCGATGCGGACAGCGCCGAACGAATCGTCGAGATGCACTCCGGCACGGTGCAATGGAATGAGTTTCGAAAGCGCTGGGTGATGATTGCGATTGAGCATGCGTGGGACAAAAACAGTCCTTCGATGCTGGGCGAAGTTTTCTATTCGGAAGCTGAGTCGCCTCAGGGACCATTTCTGAAATCCGTCAGAATCGCCACGCATCCGAAACAGAGCTTTTATAATCCGTGTCATCATCCGTTCTTTGATCAGGACAATGGCCGTACGATTTATTTCGAAGGCACCTACTGCAATACGTTCACAAATTCGCCTGCCACCCCGCGGTACAATTACAACCAGCTAATGTACCGTTTGGACCTCACAAACCCGCGACTGACGAACGTGTTCCAGTCAGCAAGCGAATAGACCGGCTACGCTCTCTGTGAAGCACCCAGCCCGGCCATTCCACCTATTCCTCCCCTCGATCGGCAGAATTTGCTGGAAACACCTGTGCATCGAAGTCGCAAAAACTGCTGTTCCATCAAAAACCGGAATTGGCTTAAAGTGCTGGCTGTCAGATGAGGGGGCGGAATTCGCGGGCATGATGCGAAGTCTGTCGGGGGCCACAGTGTGTCAGACATCTGATAAAAAAGAACGGATCAGAACCACCAGGGAAAGGAACCCGCCATGCAATTTTCACGAAGGCCAGAATTTGGCCGCGCGATCGTGACCGCACTACTCACAGTGACACTTGCGTCTTCCGCAATGGCACAGTCGACGCGAATTACTCGCACTGAAACAGACCTGGATCTAAGTCGTCGCCCTCCTGCCGGGGAGATCGGCAGCCTCGACGATCTTCGCAGTCGGCCAACGAACAATACGCCCCGAGCTGTTGATTACTCAAAAGTCGACCGACGAGCGCTCGCCAATCTGATGAAGGAAACGCTGGACGAATCGAATCGCCTCTATTCCTCTTTGGATGCTGATTACCGGCGAAACCCGAGTCTGCGTTCATTGCTAAGCGATCTTTCGAGACTCCGAACTCTCGCCAGTCAGGTGAATCAGGACATGGCAGCCGGTGTGACTCTTGAACGCATCGTGGTGGATTTTCGCCAGCTCGACACTGACTGGCGTCTGCTGTCGACACGCATGGCCCAGGCCAATGGTCTGAGCAGTATTTCGCTTCAGAGTGTTGACCGAATCGATCGTCTTGATCAGCAGGTCGGAAAACTGTTTCAGGTAGAACCGACACTGGATCGGCGTACTCTGCAGCAGCAGCTCGGCATCATGGAAAACGCGCTCTACAACATGAGCGACGAACTCCGCCGTGACATGAATGCATCCGCCAAAATGACTGAGCTGGCAAGCGATGCTCGCAAACTTCAGCAACAGATTGCACGCGTCACCGATCTGGTCATCGACAACTATCCCTACGAACGCATTGTCAGTGAATACAATCGATTTGAACGCGCCTGGGCTGTCATGCTGGACTCGCTGCGAACGGTCTCCAACACAGGCGTTGTTCGTGCGGTTCGACGCGTTGTGGATTCCGACAACATGGTTCATGAACTGCTGTGGATTGAACACACCACCAGCCGGGCTCAGCTGAAGCAGACTGCAGACGCGATGATCCGCGACGTCGATGAGTTTTATAACCGCACTCCACTGAAGCTGCTGTTAACGTTCAAGAATGCTGCCGGCACATTACAGGTCGCTGACAACTTTTACGGCACCGTTCAGAATTTCAAGGACAATCTGGAACGCAATGAATCTGATCAGCAGCTGGTGGAAAGCTATCGATACGTTGAAGAGTACGGCACAATTTTTGTCCGTACTTTCAGCACCTTGAAGAGCCAGGCGGCCATTGTGGTTCTGCGAGAGATTGAAGACGGCATTGCCGAATTGCGAGCCGAATTGAATCTGGGTGGCACTGTTTCTCAGGTAGACACTCGCAAGCTGGTTCCGATCGCCGCTTCGCTGGAGAACCTTGCAGACCAACTGGAGTTTGATGTTCGTCGCTGGCTAACCGCTGAGCGTCCGACTTATCGCACCGAAGTCACCAACGCCACCGCCGCGTTTATGGCACGGACTCAGAAGATTCACTCGATGCTCGATCGGGAACCTACGCTTCAGGAACTGCAGCGCGAGACCGACAGTCTGTATCAGGAATGGAAAGTCGTTTACGATTTCCTGAGCCGCTGTCGGACTAATGATCGAGCCAACCTGTCGCAGCTCGCGTCTGAAATTCGTCTGGATCTGATCGACCTGAATTCCTCCCTGCAGCTGTAAGCGGCTGCCCGGTGCTCAGGCTTGAATGAACAAAGAAGCTCGGAATCCTTTGCGATTCCGAGCTTCTCCCAATTTTTTCCGGCCACGTTCCGACCACATTCATTCAAAAGATGTCCCGATGAAAGCGATCCGACTCGAAGAACCGAAACGTTTCGAATACGTGGAGATCGCCGAACCCGGACCACCCGGGCCAGGCCAGGTTCTTGTGCGCACACATCGGATGGGAATTTGCGGAACCGATCTCAGCGGGTATCTCGGCAAATTTCCGTTCTTTCGCTATCCACGTGTGCCGGGCCATGAGTTGGGAGTGGAAGTGCTGGCCGTGGGCGATGGCGTGTCCAATGTGAAGCCTGGCGATCGGTGCAGCGTCGAACCTTATATGAACTGCGGCACCTGCTTTGCCTGTCGTCGCGGACAGGGAAACTGCTGCACCACATTAAATGTCATCGGAGTCATGATTGACGGCGGGCTCTGTGAAAGATTTCTGATCCGCGCCGACAAACTGCATCCGTCCGCAAAACTTTCCTGGGAGCAGCTGGCACTTGTGGAGACACTCGCCATCGGATGCCATGCCACAGATCGCGGAGGTTCAAAGCGCGGTGATCATGTTCTCATCATTGGCGCCGGCCCGATCGGGCTCGCTACGCTTGAATTCACGCGGCTCACCGGAGCCACCGTCACCGTAATGGACATGGTGCAGTCGCGGCTCGACTTTTGTCAGCAGCAGTACGGAATTCAGCACACCATCCTGTTTCAGGGCGATGGCAGTGAACTGGCCCGGATGAAGGCTATCACAGGCAGCGACATGTATCTTGTGGTCACCGATGCTACGGGAAACAAGCACTCCATGGCGTCTGCCATGAAGTATGTGGCTCACACGGGATCGCTCGTCTACGTGGGGATCACGACCGAAGAAATCACATTCAACCATCCGACGCTGCATCGTCCGGAAATGACTCTGATGGCATCTCGCAATGCGATGCCCGCGGATTTTACTCGGATCATTCACTTGATTGAAGACGGAACTATCAACACCACACCGTGGATCACGCATCGCACGCCGTTCGACAGAATGATCGACGAATTTGAATCGTTCACGCGTCCCGAAACAGGAGTGCTCAAGGCCATTGTGGATGTCAGCGGAGTCGCCTGAAGGCCATTGATGAATCAGCGGCCTGCGAACAGGCCAAACAGGCCGCTCTTTTTGCGAGGCTGTTCTTCGTCCTTTTTGCCGCCGGCGTCCCCTGAGTGCAGATGCCGCACCATATCATTGATGCTGCGCGTCAGACGGGCCTTGGGAGCGAACTGGCACAAAGGCACACCATTGTTCCGTGCGCCGACCATGGTGGCGTAATCGTTCGGCAGCTGCCAGAATACGGCACGACCGATGGTTTCGAGCGCCTTATTAATGCTGATGTCGCTGTCTTCCAGGCCCATGCGGTTGACGACAATTTCAACCTTTTCCTTGACGCCTGGAAAGTTCTGCAGAAACTGGGTGATCCGCACGACGTTTCGCAGGCACGACAAATCAAGCTGCGTCACCAGCAGAACCTTGTCTGACAATTCCATCGCGGTCAGGTCGAGCTTTCCGAAGGACTTGCTGACGTCAATGATCAGGTGCGAAAACGTCGCTTTCAGCAGCGACAGAATTCGCCGCAGGTCGTCCGGCTTCATCGGTTCACCGGTTTCCAGTTCCACTGGTCGCGGCAACAGATAAACGCCACAGTCATGACGCGTCAGCGAGCGTTTGAGCAGACCGTAGTCCAGTCGCGAAATGTTGTCGGCCACATCACGAATGGTGTATTCGGGAATAATGTCCAGCCACACGTCCGCATCGCCGAGTGTCAGATCCAGATCGATGATCACTGGCGAATTCGCGGGATCCTGGGCCAGAGACGCCGCAGCATTCACAACGAGTGCCGTTCCACCGACGCCACCACCCACGCCAGCCACCGTGATAATCTGACCGACTCGACCGGCGCCCTCACCGGACGCCCCGCCCATCGAGACGCGCATACGGTCGAGCGCGGCGATGAAATCGTCGAGCTGCAGAGGCATGTTCAAAAATTCACGCGCCCCGTTTCGCATCGACTGAAGAATCAGGCTGCCTTCCTGCGAACTGCTGACCACCAGCACGGCGCAGCCTGGAACGGCACGAGAAACTTCGCCGATCAACTGAACAGCACGAGCGTGATTGGAATCCACATTGATCAGAGCAATGTCCGGCTGAGTCTGCTGCACGACGTCCATAAAGAACTCGTACCGCGAGCATTCCGCTTCCAGCCAGACAGTGTCTACCCCCAGCAGCATTGACTTGAGCGAGTTGCGCGAGCGCTCATCCGGATCAACCGTCGCAAGTCGCAATACGCTTTTCATTTGACCGTCTCTGCTACAAATCCAGGAACTTGAGTTTTCAGTTTTCCGCAGAACCAGCAGATGATCGGCCGTCCGACTTTTCTCTTCTGCTGGCTGTCAGTCTCGTTATCGCATGGTTGGCGAAATGAGCCCTGTTCCACCGGAACGTGTATTACCTTTTTTTGGGGCTGGTGCGGGCGTCTTTGCCGAGATTGGCGCTTTTCGCACTGGAGCCGCTGATGAAGTGCTGGCCGGACGAGCTTTCGTGGCCCGACCGGTCGATGGAGCTGCCTCTGAATCACCCGGCTGAGACAGCTTTGCCGAACCTGGAGCACAGTTTTCCGAAGACGGACAGTTTGGACAGTTCGAATTGTGGCACGGAGCGCCAATCATACCGCCCTGACACTGGTCGCAAACGTCGCCCGTTTTGGGAACTTCCAGGAGCCCGTGAAAGAACAGCTCCCGGTCAACAGGTGTGTCTGTGAATGTTCCCGGACCAGTCGTCGGCAGCTGATTGGCCGGCATTGGCGCTACAAATTCAGGAGTCACCAGAATAATAAGTTCCGATTCGGATTCCTGATACGTTTTACGGCTGAAGGCGGCGCCAATATAAGGCAGCTCTCCAAAGAACGGTACCTTCTGTGTCGAGCTGTCTTCACGCTGCGACACCAGACCGGCGATGACGAGGGCTTCACCAAAATTCATTTCCACCTGAGTATTCGCGCTGTTGGTTTTGAACGCGGTCGTCGTAGTACCAGCGATCGTCACAGAGTTGGCAAAGTCACGGTCTCGAATGATGGTCTCAACCTCCAGACGGACGCGGCCATTCCCAAGAATATAGGGAACAGCATTCATCTGGATCCCGAACTCCTTGAATTCCACACCCGTCACACCCAGACCGGCCGCAATTGGGACTGGCGTTTCACCACCGCTCAGGAAGTTTGCCGGGCGACCGTTATGAGTGACGATCATCGGAGTCGCATGGGATTTTAGCATGCCTTCTTCAAGCATCGCCTGAATGAAGCCCTGGAACACGCTGTTGGGCCTTGTGAAACCATAGGCGATACTGGTGTTGCCAAAACCGCTGAAGGCCGCTGTTGTTCCCGCACCTGAGGCCGTCAATGACGTGATCGGTGTGATTGGGCCTGGAGTGCTCATCAGGAAGCCGTCGGGGCGAATCAGGCTGAAGTTCATCCCTAGTCGACGCAGCTTTGAACGCTGAACTTCCAGCACCGTACATTTCAGAAGGACCTGCTGAACACCGCCGGTCTTCATATGATTCAGCACATCAGGATAGAACTGTTCGGCAATTGCCTGGATTTCGCTGATGTTTTCCGGCTTGGAAACCCATCCATCAAGTCGGACAGCGCTGTCACTGACTTCTTCAACCGCGATGGAATCGTTGGGATAAAGACGGCGGATAAAGGATTCCAAATGCCGCACATCGCCCCGAACGAGCACTTCGACGGTATAGGACTGATTGAACTCATCAATGATTGTGATGGAGGTCACGCCGGACTTCAGGGCGTAGATTCTGAACTGTTGCGGATTTCCTTCGACCGTCTGCACGGTCAGGACCTCTTCGTCAAAGTCCATCACCTTTTTGATTTTCGCGGAGTGCTCAATAAAAGTCGAGAATCTCTCGAAGAGAGAGATTTCGTTATGACCTTCACGAATATTATAGACGGGTGACGTGCCTTCAGACTGGCACCGTCCCTGCTGCACCTGCGCAAGCAGCCAGCCGACAGTCAACAGCGATACCGTCATCATTCGTTTCGAAAGCATCCCTGCACCCCTAAAATGCTGAAGAGCGACGTTTCGCTTTGATGCGAAACGTCGCTTCCCCAACTCATAACGCGCTCCGCGCGATCGCATACCGATCATGAATGCTGGCTGTCCTGACCAGCATTGGTGCCCGACACTGTCGAACAGGATCAGTTTGACTTAAACATGTCCCAGACACTCCATGTACCGGAGGTCTGGCCGTTTTTACCGGGCACCGATTCTGCAACCGTTATCGATTCCAGTCTCAGCGTTTCTCCCTCATAGATCTCCATCGTCCAGGTATTCTTTTTGGCCGGTCGTGTAAGTTCCACCACTGGCCCTGAACCGCCCGGATCATTGGAAGCCGTGCGGGAAAGTTCCTGGTCAAGCAGGTCACTGACACTTGGCGGAGAAGGAACTTCTTCTGGAACTTCCGGGTCCGGCAAAACATCGGTCGGCCTGCCTGAATATCCGCTCCTGACATCCATCACTGACGGGCCGTTTTTGTTCGACCCCAGGAATGAGCTCGTCAGGAACTCTTCTGAAATTTCTGTTCGACCCTTATCATCCCCTGCACTTCGAGCCCTCATCATGGTTGAAAGTGCTCCGATCTTACCGGCCAGAGTCACTGCTTTCCCCTGTTCTGGCGCCACAAGCAAAGTAATATTTTTCGCCTGAGCGTCGCCACCCTTATCGATGCCGTAGACTCGGTTATCGACCGCGAAGACTTCTACAAATTGAAGCACCGTGATCGTCTTCTGAACGCTTTCCCCGGAACTCGAATCACTGAACGTCAACAGCAGGTCAATTCGGTTTCCAGGCAGCAGCATTCCGCTGTGCGAAGTTGTTGCATCAACAGGAATTGTGACAATTCCCATTCCCTCAGGAATGCTGGCTTCAGCCCCGCGGCTTTCAGTCAGTTTCGTCTTCAGGATCCAGTCTCCCGGCATCACCGGGACATTAAGATAACGCTGATCAACTTCTTTAATATCAGTGACCGCCCCTTCAGGAACTGAAGCGACGGCCATTTCCACAAACTTTGTGTTCAGGTCATCCAGGGCAGTCCCCGGCTGAATCTCGGCAATGGCACTAAGAACCTGAACAGTCTCCGCAGTATCCGTCGGCTGCTGACTGATCACCTGCTTCACACCAAGCATGGCAACAAGTCCACAACCGACAGCGACCACCAGGAGAATTAATGATTGATTTTTCATGATGGAGTCCGTTTCTGGATGCCCTGTTCTCGTGTCGGCTTTCCGCACATCAGCAGAACTTACCCTTTTGCTGCGGCAAGCTGCTGATTCTGCAGAAGAATCGATACGCTCCGTTCAATCCACACCCCATCATCATCATCATCGGCAGACAGGAAAACTCTGCTTCACCTAATGATGACGGGATTACTAATCTCTGCGATCTACCGAGACTCATGATTTTCGCCAGCGTTCGGTTCCGGCCTCGAAACGCTCGACGCCAGCAGCAACGATCAAAAAGACCTTCTCACGCTGCCTTATTCCCTGATTCCTTCAGGATGCTTTCATGCACCCTGTTTTACGACTGACGACTAGATCATGCCGGTGAAGACAAAGTAGCCAATTGTGCCGATGCAGATTGGAATACCGTAAGGCAACAGCATCATGCGTGGCTTTCGCTCAGCAGCAATTTTCGACAGTTCATACGGATTCTTGATCACCATCCACTCACTCAGAATGAGCAGAAAGTTTTCGTAGTGATGTTTCATGCTCTTTGTCCAGAGCACCATGCAGACAGCCATGATGGCGCCCACAACAGTCGAAACACAGAAGGCGGCAAAAGTAATTTCCCAGCCCAGCCATGCACCAATGCCAGCCATCAGTTTCACGTCGCCGGCGCCCATTCCGCCTACTGCATACAGCGGCATCAGAGTCAGCAGGCCAACGCACATGCCCAGCAGGCCGGCGCCAAGGCCGCCCAGACCGCCCACGCATGTGGAATAAACAAGACCGGAAAGTACCATCGGGAACGTGATCCAGTTCGGAACCTTCAATTCGCGACCGTCAATCCAGGCGGCCAGAATCAGGATTGCTGAAACAGCCTTAACGTGCCAGTTGTTGATCAGAAATTCGGCGATTTCCATGGTAAGAGGCTCCAGAGCAGTATCGGTTATGAGTTGGTTCAGAGCGAAAGGGAACGCTCTGTTTGCATGTTCGGGAGGAGCGAACTATGCGTTACGAGCTGTTGATGTCAGAGTGAAAATGAGGAAGTAGACCGCCAGTGACATGACGATGGTTCCCTGAAGCAGATCTTCAGGATTGAGTTCAATCCAGTAAGGAATCATGTTTCGGTACTCTGCTGTTTACGGGAAACGATGTTGTAAATGTACGGCCACCAGCTTTTTTTAAAGCTAGGCCATGCAATGGGTACGTCAAGTACGACTTAATGAATTTTGAGGAGTCAACGTCCTTCAAACCTCCCAGTACTACCCGGTCTACCCTTGTGCAATTCGTCCGTAAAAGAAAAGGGATGCGAATCCAGGATTCGCATCCCTTTTGACTGAAGCCTTCATCCGTCCATGTCAAACTCTCGCCACGATCCGATGAGTGATCGCGGCGAATTTGACTATGACAAGTAGCTCGATACGCTGTTGAAACGTGCGTTTGCATTGCTGCCCACGGCAGAAACTGAAGCAAGGCACACGACAATGATCAGAGCCAGCATAACTGCGTATTCAACTGCAGTTGGGCCATCTTCAGATACCAGGAACTTTCTGATGCTGTTTGCGAACTTTGTCATTTCAATATCCCTCACGTTGGAGCCCTGATCCGGGCAAGTGACGTCACGGCGGAGTGTCATCCGCCAACATAAGAACTCTGCCACGCAGAGTTAACACTTAATTAAGCCAGGCGGCTCGCCGCCTGGTTTGTTGTCAGTGTTGATCACTGGCAACATTTAGAACTTAGGTCAGGAAACCAGGGTGTCAAAATCTTTCCAACCATTTAAAAGTTTTATGAATGGCAACTTTTAAAAGCTCGCCTCCGTGAAAGGGCCAGTCGCTGCCTGGGTGGGTAAAAACGTTGCCCAAAGCTCCAATTTCTGCTGCCCTGTGAAGGGAACTCCCCACAGGAAAATCCCGGCAATATCACGGATGCTTCGTCAGGCGAACGATGGAGGCTGTGAATGGCACGGGGGTATAGTCCGGCGAGTACTTCAGGCCCAACTCTGGTGCTTCCGTATACGGAACGACATAAAAGTGTGAATTGCCCGCCAGTGTCTCAAGCTTTTGCATTTTAAATTGAGGGTACCAATGCTCAAT
>Ga0209284_10002837_pt1 | contig 22673 bp, 21 predicted proteins | sample FRY03_FD_187211 | JGI IMG/M metagenome (GOLD analysis project Ga0209284, IMG submission 187211) | Freshwater microbial communities from Lake Fryxell liftoff mats and glacier meltwater in Antarctica - FRY-03 (SPAdes) (version 2) | ecosystem: Environmental > Aquatic > Freshwater > Ice > Glacier...
GCCGCCATCAGCACCATCTTGGCACGCAGCGCGCAACGCACGCTTTGCAGGCTTGACGTGCTCCAGCGCAGCAAGGTCTCCACGTCGCCCTCACCAAAATCAAACTCTACTCTGCGGTTATTCATGGGAAAACTCCTCGCAATTGCATTTGCCGCTTTTGGAGAGGAATTTTACTAAATAGTTCAATATATATGAAACACTACACTAGCGACGAAATGCATCATCTCGATCGGAGTTTTAAATGCGCTGTGGCTGGATGGCGAGATGCAATCCTTGCCAACAGGCACACCGCGCGCCGCTGCAATTTCTTCCGTGACCTTAGGGCCGGGCAGTATGCCGCCGTGCCCCGGCTTGGCACCCTGGCTCATCTTGATTTCAATCAGTTTGACCTGCGGGTCGGTGGCGTTGACTGCAAAGCGCTCTTCGTTGAAACTGCCGTCGGGGTTACGGCAACCAAAATAGCCCGAACCGATTTCCCAGATCAAATCGCCACCGTGCAGACGGTGGTGCGATGAGATCGAGCCTTCACCCGTGTCATGTGCAAAGCCGCCCATCTTTGCGCCCTTGTTCAACGCCATGATGGCATTCGCCGAGAGCGAGCCAAAACTCAGCGCAGAAATATTGAACACGCTGGCGTTGTAGGGCTGGGTGCAGGGCTCACTTGACGGCGCTGGCGCATCCGGCGTGCCGCCAATCCACACGCGAAAGTCATGCGTGGCCAGCTTTGTTGGCAGCATTGAATGATTGACCCACTCATAGCCCTGTGCTCCCACATCAAGCTGCGTCCCGAAGGGTCGGTTGTCCGGCTCGCCCTTGGAGCGCTGGTATACCAGCGAGCGTTGCGCGCGTGAAAACGGCATGGCTTCACTGTCGCTTTCAATAAAGTACTGGCGCATTTCTGGCCGTATGTACTCGAACAGAAAGCGCATGTGACCGATGACCGGATAGTTGCGCAGAATCGCGTGGCGGGTTTGCCTGAGGTCATGCACACCTACTGCGACCAGCACGGCGCAGACGATCAGCGCCAGCCAGCCGACCTGAAAGACAGCCAAGCTAAACAGCGACAGCAGCAGGCCAAATGCGCACAAGGCCACGAAGGCATAGCGCACGGGGAGTTGTGCTTCGAGGGCATTAAGTCGCTTGAGCATGGAGCGCTTTCGGAAAAGGTATGTGATGGCATCTTGCACGGCAGATACACTTTGCATCATAAGAGCGCCCCATAACGCCTCAAACCACCCCTACCCCATGAATTCTGACTCTTCACTCCCCAGCCCCACCCCTTTCCTTGAAGTCGAAGCCTTCGATGAGCTCGATGCCATCCTTGACGACCTGCGTTGCCGCTATGACGAAACGCCGCAGTGGGAGTTTTGTGAAGGTTTTATGGCGGCAGTCATCTGCTCGCGTCGGCCTATCGCTGCCGACGAATACCTGCCCGTTTTGCTGGCGACACCTGGTGAAGGTGAAGAGCCTGAAGCCGAAGGCGGCTGGTTTGCCGACGCTACGCAACGTGAGCGTTTCCTGACACTTTGGGGGCGGCGTTGGGCTGAGGTTGCCACCGCACTCGATGCAAAAGTCGAGTCACTTGAAGACGACAACTGCTACCACCCCGAAGTCATGGACATACGCGGTGCAGTGGCCGAGATGACGCCTGATGAGCAAGCCGGGTTCAAGGATGAAGACCTACCCGCCTTCGCGCAAGTGTGGGCGCTTGGCTTCATGTTTGCCGTTGAAAGCTGGCCCGACGAGTGGGCCACACCGCGCGACAAAGATGCTGTCAAGTGGCTGAATGAAGCGCTGGATGCCATCGTCGCCATGACTGAAGACGACAACGCAGCCGCCGAAATTTCACCCCTCAGCGAAGACGGCGTGCCGAGTACCAGTATTGCCCGGCTGAATGCGTTTGGCGAAGCGATATGGGCAGTGTATGACCTGCGCGAGTTGTGGAAAACTATGGGGCCGAAAGTTGAAACGCTGCGCGTTGAAGTCACGCCGGGGCGCAATGATCTTTGCCATTGCGGCAGCGGTAAAAAATACAAGAAGTGCCATGGGGCTGGTTGAGCAAGCCCAACCGATACATTTTTACCAGCACCCTAATTCCGTATTTATTAGGCCACAGCCTGAATGATGCCTAAACAAGGCTAGGGATACGGTTCAAACGCTGGTTTTGACCTGTTCGGCCTGCCACCAGGCCACACAGGCCGGCGCCGCAGTGCTGTCAACACACCGGACGCGCAGCGGCGATCTGCGTTTGACGCCCGAACCGCCTGCGTCCGCACCGCGGGGCATCGCTCGCGGTGTCGACACCACGGTGCAGCGCGAGCCCGACTGACCGTTTACGAGGTGGCCCGGAAACTGAACCGCGGCTCGGTGTGCCCGCGGCAAGGCCGGCACGTCGGAGTGGGAGCCACAGTTCAGCCACGGTTCAGCCGCAGCTCGCCGCGACGGCGCGGCGCAGCCGCTGCCCTGCCAGTCCGGGCAGCCCGGCTGCGCTGGTGATGTCGAGGGCATCGGGCCCGGCCTGGGCCGACCACGCCACGGCCGCTGCGCCCACCGCGTGCAAACGGGCACCGTCCACGCGCCCGGTGAAACTGCGGCGATTGTCACCCTGGGCAAGCACCATGGCCAGCACTTGAAACTGCTGCTCCACCTGCAACGTCACACCCGCTGCACCGCACCACAGCCCATGCAGACGTGCAGGTACTGTCCACAGATGCAGGTGGCTGACCTTTTCCCGACCGACGGTCTTTTGAGGCACGGCCACGGTGAGCGTGCGGTCGGGCCGCCAGTCGCCCAGGTCCCAGTCGTGCGAGACGATTCGCGTTCCCGGGGCCAGCGCCAGCAGCCGCGGGCGCAGTGCCAGGTTGACGTCGGGCAGCAGGTACATGGTGATCACCGTGGCCGGCGTGAGATCGGTCTGAAAAAGGTCTTGCGTGCGAAACTGGGCGCGATCGGCCACGCCAGCGCGAAGGGCGTTCTCCTGGCTGCGCGTCACCAGTTCGGGCACGATCTCCACGCCCAGGCCGCGCGCGCCGAAACGCCGTGCCGCCGTGATGACGATGCGGCCATCGCCCGAGCCGAGGTCGATGACGTGGTCGCGCGGACCTACGCCGGCCAGCTCGAGCATGGCCACGGTGACGTGGTCGGGCGTGGTGATAAAGGGCACCTCTTCCATCACGGGCGACGGGGCCTGCGCGGCGGCGTGCAAAGCACCCACCATCAGCGCGGCGATAACGCCGATCAGGCGGGGCTTGAAGGATAAAAAATTCAACCGCATGAGGCAAAGTATGACACCTAAAAGCGTCCTCAAGAGTCGCTCTTTCCGTGATGTGGCTATCTGAATTCCGAAGAATCTTCTCCCCGGGGGCTGGCCTTGGTCGCAACTGGGGTGGGTGGATAGCGAGCGAGACATTTGAGCATCTCATCAGCCAACGAGAGATTGGCTATGGATTTCCGGATGGCCACATCAATGCGACTATTCAGTCAGCCGCTGAAACCCACAGGCTTCGATGCTTCGCGCTGTCGCCGATCATACGGATCCTCGTTGATCCACTTGTCCGGTCTGGTGCCGCGATATGCCCTTTACGCGCAATACGACGTTGATCGTCAACACGGCGGCTGCCGCAACCGCCAACAGATGTTTGATGGTGTGGCCACTTAGAAAGCCCAGCGTATTGAAGACTTCTCGGTCATACAATTCTGCTGTCTTGGCGAGTACATAAAGCAGGATCGCGATGCCAAACGCAATGCGATCGCGTTTGTTGGCATTCGCCGCCCACTGCCAAAGCGGAACCATGATTAGCGGCGCAATTTGAATCAGCAGGTAAGGGCGCAAGTCGCCGGTGCCATTGCTTTCCGTGATCGACCACCACATCACACTCAACGTCGCCACGCCGACAAGCGTCGGCAGCGCCAACTTGGCGATGCGTTGGTAGGCGTCGGCGTAACCGGCGGCGAGTAGTCCGCTACAGGCAACCACGATCGCCAGGCGATCCCAGAAGAGCCTGATGTTGTCAGGCTGCAGGTGGTAGTAACCCGATCCGATGCCGATAAGTGCGGCACCGATAAAGAAAGTTGCATATCCCGGCCACGCGGCGCCCAGCGCCAGCTGGCGGTATCGTTGACGGAACGACCAGAGGCCCAGGATTCCAACGATCAGAAAACCGAGGTTTGATGCGACGTCCGCGGCATTCGGCACGCGGGAGAATTCACGCACGTCAGCGAAGGCGTGATAGTTGTCGGGTTGTGCGATCGGCCCCTGCACCAGCATGGCGGCGGCGATCAACAGCATCGCAAAATACGGTAGATAGTGCTTCCAGCGACTCATGGCCTTCTCTCTGAGTGATGATCGCGCTATCTTCGCTCAATGACGCAAGGATGGGAACCAGGGGGCGCGATGCGTCATTGACAGCGCCCAAAAGTTGCACATTACGCTACCTTTGCCTTGCCGCTGATGACCCGAAATAAAAAAACGCGCCCATGGCGCGTTTGTCTTCGGCTCGATATCGCGCGAGCGCTATACCTTGTCGAGCTTCTTGCGCCTCTTTTGCTGCACGCACACCCATGCCGAGTACCGGTGTCTGGCTACCCGTGCCTTCAAGGCCTGCCAGCAGACCGGCTTGGGTGCCTGCGCTGCCCGTGGCGTGAACCACGCAATGCACATTCAGGCCCAAGTCGGATAGGCATGGTTCAACCCAGGTCTCAAAGTGTTCGGCAACCGTGCGGTACCGCAGGGTGCGCTCGGGGTGGCGGGGGTTGTAGATTTTGGTGGTTGGCGCCCACGCGGGTGCTGGTGTAAATGCTGCGGTGATGGATAAGGCGAGCCTTGCATGTGGCGGCGCCAGTTCGTGTGGAAACTGGCGTTGGCACTATAACTGTCTTTATGCGCGTTGCCGCAGTGTGGGCAGGCGGGTATCAGTACTGGCGTAACTTGCTGGCCCGGGCCATAAAACCGATGGGCAAGTACCCTTTCATCAAGCTACCTGGCAGCGAATGCCGCTTCGGCTCACCTTCGAACACTATAAAAGTCGCAACTCGTAGTTGAATCTGCCTCAGGCCACGGCCTAAATGATGCTTGAACCAGGCTAAAAAAACGGTTCAAACGCTGGTTTTGGCTGTTTTGGCCTGTTCAGCCTGCCACCAGGCCACACATGCCCGCGCCAGCGCCGCAGTGCTGTCAACACAGTTGGCGCGCAGCGGCGATTGCACCGCGTCGAGCGCCAAGGGGGTTTCAGTGCAGGCCAGTACCACGGCCGTCGCGCCACGGGCCAGCAGCGCCTGCACGGCCTGCTCGACCAGTTGCCCGCCCTCCAGTGCGCGCCCGGCTTTGACGAGCGCGATGGCCGGGAGCACCAGCGCCGTCATTTCGTCGTCTTCAGGCAACAGCGGCACGAAACCCATTGCTTCCAGGCGCTGGTCAAACAGCTGTGTAGCCAACGTTGCGCCCGTGGCAATCAGGCCGATACGCCCGCCCGCTGCGGCCAGGCTGGCCGCTTCATCGCAGGTGGCATCAACAATGCTTAAAAACGGCACCGGACAGCCTTCCAGCAGTTCGGCAAGCCAGAAATGCGCGGTGTTGCAGGGCATGGCCAGAGCGGTTGCACCTGCGGCTACTAAACGGTCGCGTCCCACCAGCAATGCCGGCAGCGGTGACTCGCCGCCGCGCAGGATCGCGGCGGGGCGGCTTGGTATGCGCGGGTCAGACTGGATCAGCAACGGGACGTGGTCTTCGTCGCCCGCCGCCCGCGTCGCCGCGATCACCTTGCTGAAAAAATCAGCCGTGGCCAGTGGCCCCATGCCGCCTAAAACACCGATCATGCTTGCTTCCTTGTGCTCTTCATGGTCTGCATGCTAACGCGTCAACAGCAAATAGACCGCGCTCATGACTGCCAGGCACAGCGTCACCAGCACCAGCATCAACACCGGCTGCCAGCCTAGCTGAGTCACGTCTTTCAGTGAGGTCTTGAGGCCGACGCCAGCAATCGCCAGCACCAGAAACCACTGTGACAGATCAGACGCCGCCGACTGGACCAATACAGGCACCCAGCCGGTACTATTGAACAGCATCAGCACCACAAAAGCCACGGTAAACCAGGGCAGCAGCGGCGTTTTGGGGCTGGGCATATCCCCAGTCTGCAGGCGGGCAACCTGCCCGCGAACTGCCAGCGAAATGATGACCAGTACCGGCATCAGGAGCGCAACCCGCAGTAATTTGGTGATCGTGGCGGCATCGCCCGCTGCGGGAGACAAGCTATAGCCGGCGCCGACAACTTGCGCTACGTCGTGAATCGTGGCGCCGATGAATTTGCCAGAGGTGAGCGCATCAAAACCGAGCCATTGGGTCAGCAGCGGGTAGCTCACCATCGCCAGGGTGGACAGCGTCGTGACGCCAACGACCGTGAGCGCAGTGTCGCGCTCAAGGTGCGGATACTTGGGCAGCACGCTGGCGATTGCCAGTGCCGCCGACGCGCCACAAATCGCGGTAGCACCACCGGCCAGCAGCCCGAGCCTGCCCTCGATCTTCAGCACCTTCGCCAGCCCCAAGCCCGCCAGCACTGTTAGAGAGACGGCGCACAGCAGCGCCAACACAGTCTGCCAGCCCAGCGCACCGACGTTTGCAATCGTCAGGCGGAAGCCAAGCAGTGCCACGCCCAGACGCAGCACCGTGCCAGAGGCAAACTGAATGCCCGGCATGCAGCGCACGTCTTCGCTGATGAAATGCAGCGCCAGCCCGAGCAGCAGCGCGAACAGCAACATCGATCCCTTGTAATGGCTTCCCAGAAAAGCCGCCGCCATCGCGACCAGCACAGTCACGAGCAGGCCGGGTACAAGCTGCTTTACTGTGGCAACACGGCGCTCAAGAGCGATGGTGTTCATTTTTCAGGGGCCGGGGTCAAAGCGGCTTCAAGTCCTTGAACGCATCCATATAGCCGTACAAGGCAACGGCGCCGCCGGTGTGTAAGAACACCACGTTCTGGCCTTTTTTGAAGAAGCCCTTGCGGCACAGGTCTATCAGCCCGGCCATGCCTTTGCCTGAGTACACCGGGTCCAGCAGGATGCCTTCAAGCCGCGCCAGCATCGTCACTGCCTCGACCATGCCAGGCGTCGGCACGCCATAGCCGCCGCCAACATAGTCGCAGTTGGCCATGACGCTTTCACGCTTGACGCTGCCCGGGACACCGAGCAACTCGGCGGTCTTGACGGCCAGGTTGTAGACGCTGGTTTCTTGCGCCTCTTTGGGTGCGCGCACGCCAATACCCAACACCGGAATCTGGCTGCGCGTACCTTCAAAGCCCGCCACCAGCCCGGCCTGGGTACCCGCGCTGCCGGTGGCGTGAACCAGGCAATCGACGTTGAGGCCGAGGTTGTTGAATTGATCGGTCAGTTCAAGGGCGCACACCACGTAGCCCAGCGCGCCAAGCGGGTTGGAGCCGCCGCCGGGAATGATGTAGGGCTTGCGGCCCTTGGCGCGCAGCTCGTCGGCCAACTGGTTCATGGCAGCAGCCATGTCGGTGCCGCCCGGGCGCTCGGTCACATGGGCACCATACAGATGATCGAGAAATACATTGCCGGAATGCTTGTAGGCATCAACGGTCGAGCCGGTACGGTCTTCCAGCAAAATCTCGCAGCGCATACCCATCCTGGCCGCAATCGCCACCGTCTGGCGCGCATGGTTGGATTGCGTGGCACCTTGCGTGATGATGGTGTCCGCATGCTGCGCGAGTGCATCGGCCATTAAAAATTCAAGCTTGCGGGTTTTGTTACCGCCGGTGCCCAGCCCGGTGCAGTCGTCGCGCTTGATGTACAGGTTGGGGCCGCCCAGGGCTTCGGTCAGGCGCGGCATGAATTCGAGCGGAGTCGGGCCGTGCGTGATGCGGACGCGGGGGAAGTTGGTAAGTTTCACTGGTACTTTCTGTTGAAATAAAGGTAAGGGTTTGGCACTAAAAATCAGTCTGAAATGCCGGCTATCAGGCTGGCGGCCGCAACGATTCGTCCTATCAGGTTGCAGTCATCGTCAGTCAGTGACATCGGTGTACGCAAGTCCAGCAATTGGTTAAGAACGGCTTTTGAGTCAGGTATGTCTGGCTGGCTAGTGAGGTAATGCCAATGCTCATAATTGCTGGTGAAAGCCACTGGCTCGGCTGAGCCAAACCATTTGATATACAAACCGCGCAATTCGCATTCTTTTAAAAAGCGCTCAATTTGATTTGGCTGCAAATCCAGCGTGAACTGGATGGAGCTGGCGACAAACTCTTCTTTGGCGTCGCGCGCGGGAATCGTCACATGGGGTGCCTTGCCAAGTTCGCGTTCAAGGCTTGCGTAAATATGGTTCCAGCGTAAGCCGCGATCAACCAGTTGGCCAATTTGCGGGCGCAGCAGCGCAGCAGCCAGATTGGACATGCGCATGCTGAAGTTGGGAGTGATGTACTTCCAGCGCGCGAATACTTCCGGGGCGGGGCGCAAGATGTGCTGGTCGTACATCATGTAGCAGCCAGACATCAAAATGGCTTGGGCTGCCACGTCGTCATCATCCGTCACCAACAAGCCGCCTTCACCCGAATTGATATGTTTGTAAGTCTGCGCGCTGTAGCAACCTACCTTCCCCCAGGTGCCGGTATGCTTGCCGTCCCACTTTGCACCCATGGTGTGGGCGCAGTCTTCAATCAGCGCCACGCCGTGAGCATCGCAAAGCGCGCTGACGGCCTGCAGGTCAGTGATGTGGCCACGCATGTGCGACAGCAAAAAAACCTTCGCGCCGCTGCTGATAATCTTGTTTTCAAGATCAGCCAGATCAGTGGTGTAGTCGACAGTGGTTTCAACCAGCACCGGCTTAGCCCCCGCGTGCGCAATGGCACCGGGAACAGGTGCCAGAGTAAAAGTGCTGGTCAAGACCTTGTCGCCCGGCTTCACGCCGAGTGCCTTGAGTGCAATGAACATCGCTGCACCACAGGAGCTGACCGCGACACAGTATTTGCTGCCCACATACGCGGCGTAATCCTGTTCCAGCAACGAAGGCTCGGGGTAGCCCGAGCCCTGCTCCCCATAGCGGTGCAAGCGTCCCGAACGCATCAGGTCGACGGCCCGCTCAATCGCTTCTTCAGGAATCGGCTCTGGTGTGCTCAGGTCTTTGCCAAACCAGAGACCGTCCGCTGCGCGTGATAAAGCTGTAGGTAATACAGAAGACAAGGTGGCGGTCATTAGCAAAAGCCTAATGTTGGTGGCCGGCCAGCGTACCCAGCTCGAACGACTCTTGCGGGTAGTACTTCTTCAGGCGAATATCCCCTGTGCGTGCATGACCTTCCATACCCTCAAGGCGTGAAATTCTGGCCGCTACCTGGCCGACTTCGCGGCTGGCGCTGCGGCTCAAGCGTTGATAGGTGACGGTTTTGATGAACTTGCCCACGCTTAAACCGCCCGAATAACGCGCCGCGCCGCGCGTCGGCAAAATATGGTTGGGACCAGCGCACTTGTCGCCGTAAGCTACTGTGGTTTCTTCACCCAGAAAAAGCGAGCCGTAGTTGGTGAGGTGCGTGAGCCACCAGTCGAGGTCTTTGGCAAAAACCTGCAGGTGCTCGGGGGCGTATTGGTCGCTGATTTCAACCAATGCTTCGCGGCTATCGGCAAGGATGACTTCCCCGTAATCACGCCAGGCCGCGGTAGCGGCATTACGGGCCAGCTCGGGCAAAGCAGCAATCACAGACGGCATGAGTTCAATCACCTTCATGCCCAGCTCCCGCGACGAGGTGTACAGCCACACGGGTGAGTCCGGGCCATGCTCGGCTTGGCCTGCCAAGTCAGCAGCAACCAACTCTACGTCGGCAGTTTCGTCGGCGATGATGGCGGACTCTGTCGGCCCGGCCACCACGTCGATGCCAATGCGGCCGAAAAGCGTGCGCTTTGCCTCGGCCACAAAACGGTTACCAGGGCCCACAATCACATCCGCTGGTTTGGGGGCGTACAAGCCGTAAGCCATGGCTGCAATCCCCTGTACGCCGCCGAGTGCCAGCACAATGTCAGCACCGCACAGCTTCATGGTGTGCAAGATAGCGGGGTTTACACCCGCCTCTTTGTGACCCGGCGACGTAGCAACGATGTTGGGTACGCCCGCAACTTTGGCGGTACACACGCTCATGATGGCTGAGGCCGCATGCGCATATCGGCCACCCGGCACGTAGCAGCCTGCCGTGTTGACCGGGATCAGCTTTTGCCCGGCGATCAGGCCGTCAATCAGCTCGACTTCAAACTCATGAAGAGATTCGCGTTGCCGCTGGGCAAAATCTTTAACGCGTGCGTGGGCAAAAGCAATGTCGTCCTTGGTACCTTGACTCAAAACTTTGCTGGCCTTGGCAAAGTCATCTTCACTAACAACGATCTTCCCGTGCCAACCGTCAAAGTCACGCGCATATTTTTCAACTGCATCACGGCCATTTTTTTGAATGTCAGCCAGCAAGCGTTCAACCGTCTCAGACGTGGCGTTATCAATCGCCGCTTGTGACGGGGTGGCTTTTTTCAAATATTCAATCGTCATGGAAAACTTTCTATGAATGAACTTTCTTAACCGCGCCCTTTCCAGGGCACGACCCGCCGTTCCACAAAACGCACGAGGTGGTCAAAGGCATAAGCAATGATGGCAATCACCACAATCCCCATGATGACAATGGGCGTCTGCAAAAACCGGGAGGCTGACAACACCGTGTAGCCCAGGCCCGACGTTGCGGCAACCATTTCAGCAGCCACAAGTGTTGTCCAGCCAAAACCGATACCCACACGCATAGCGGTAAATATTTCAGGCATGGCAGACGGCAAAATAACCATGCGAACCACTTGCCAGCGGGTGGCGCCAAACGAATAGGCGGCGTGTATTTGCTCAATGGCTGCTGACCTGACGCCCGCACGCGCGCCCAAAGCCATCGGTGCGAGGACCGACAGAAAAATCAACAGCACCTTGGACAACTCGTCAATGCCAAACCAGATGATCATCAGTGGCAGGTAAGCCAGTGGCGGGATCGGGCGATAAAACTCAATCGGCGGGTCAAAAATGCCGCGTGCAACCGGGCTCATGCCCATGGCTATGCCTAGCGGAATGCCTATGACACAGGCCAGCAAGAACGCGCCAAAGACCCGAGCTGTGCTGACCCAGGTGTGCTCCCAAAAGCTGGCGCCTGTAAAGCCATCTTTGAGCATCGTCACTAAAGCGTCGATCACAGCCATCGGGGACGGCAAGAAAAGAGGCTTGACGAAACCGGCATAGGTCACAAACCACCAGAAAAAGATCAAGCCAACAATCACGACGGCGCTGATTTTCAAACTGTCGCCTTGACCAGGCACGCCGTATATTTCGCCGGGCTTGGCTGGTTTGGCCTTCATGAGGCCAGCCCACAAGCCGTTGCCAGAGTTTGTTGGGGCGTTACGCATGATGGGCTCCTTCTTCGTCTGCAAAGATGATTTTCAAAATCTCTTCTCTGAGGGCAATGAATTCTGTGGAGGCTTTGATCGCCCTGGCGTTGCCCGTCTCAAAATAGCGCCGACTGAATGGCAAGTCGAAGACGTGTGAAATACGACCAGGACGCGGCGACATCACAATCAGTTTGGTGCCCATGAACAGGGCTTCTTCAACGCTGTGGGTGATAAAGAACACCATCTTGCCAGTGTCGCGCCAAACCTTTAGGATCAGCTCTTGCGCTCGCTCGCGCGTCAGCGCATCAAGCGCACCCAGCGGCTCGTCCATCAGCAAAATGGCGGGGTCACTGGTCAGCGCCCGGGCGGTGCCGACGCGCTGCTGCATGCCGCCCGACAGCTCATAAGTGGCCGATTGCTCAAACTGCTCCAGGCCCAGCAGCTTGATGAAGCCACGTGCGATGTCTTCACGCTTTTTCCGGTCGTGGCCCTGAATTTTCAAGCCGAAGGCCACGTTGTCCAGAACGTTTAACCAGGGCAGCAGCGCATGCTTTTGAAACACCACAGAACGGTCAGCACCGGGCCCTGTGACGATGCGACCATTCAAAGATATTTCACCCTCACTGGGCGCCATGAATCCGGCAATCAAATTAAGCAGCGTTGACTTGCCACAGCCTGAGGCGCCCAAAGCCACCACAAAGTCTTTTTCATGAATCTCGAGATTGATGTTTTTGAGCGCGTGAACGGATGGTTTTCCCGGAACTGGGTAGAAGACCGATACGTTTTTTACTGATACGGCTTTGGCCGTTGAATTGTCAGTACCGAGTGCTGTCATGGTGGGCCTCAAGGGGTTTGTGGCGCGTGCTGACCCAGCCTGAAAAGGTCAGGCCAGCACTGAGGGTGCAGAGGTGGCTTATTTGCCAGCAGCCGCTTTGGCAAACTCTGGATTGACGAACTTGGTGTAGCTGTCAGCCGCTGCACTGATACGGCCCGCGCCTTTGAGGAAGTCGGCGGTGGACTTGATGGTGGTGGCTGCGCCGCCGCCCATCCAGGCTGCTGACATGTTTAAATCGCCATCAGGGTAAGTTGTACCGTCCAACATGGGGACGACAGCAGCTGGCGTGACGCCTACGCTGGCAGCGACAGCTTTAATTTTTTCTGAGTCAGCGTTCCACGCGGCTTTATTCTTCATGTAGTCGCCATTGATTTCATTCATGGCCTTCAAAAAGTTGACCAAGCCCGCACGGTTGGCTGCGGCAAATTTGTTGGTGGCAACCCAGGCATTGAAGGTAGGAAAGCCTGTTTTCGCAACTGCACCAGCGGTGACCATGACCTTGCCGTTCTCACGCAATTTGGTTTGAACGGGAACCCAAACAAAAGCTGCGTCGATCGCGTTTTGAGCCCAGGCGGCAGCGATTTCAGAGGGCGACATGCCCATGACCGTTACATCTTTTTCCGTCAAACCGTACATTTTCAAAGCGCCCAAGAGTGAGAAGTGCGCAGTCGAGCCAATCGGCACTGCAATTTTCTTGCCTTTCAAATCAGCTGGCTTTTCAATGCCTGCGCCGTTGCGGGTAACCATTGCCTCTGAGCTGTCAATAGCTTTGCCCACAGAAATCATTTGGTAGTCCAGCCCAGAGCTCAGGCCAGCTGACAGAGGCACAGAGCCGATTTCAGAAATTTGAATGCCGCCAGAGGCCATGGCCGCATTGACCTCAGCGCCTGAAGCAAATTGGCGCCACTCAATGGTCCATCCGGTGGCTTTTTCAAGCGCCCCGTTAGCAATAAGCGCCTTATAGGGAACAGGATCGCCAAAGTGGCCAATGACCACTTTGGTTTGGGCAACAGCTTGTGAAAGCAGCGTGAGAGTGAAAGCCGAGCCGACGAGCAGTGTTTTAAGCAGGTGTTTCATGGTGTCCATCCAATAAAAAAGGTTGTAGACGTTGTTGGGTTTGAAAGGGGCTCACTTGCAAACTCGCATGTGACCTGAGCGAATAGTAGGCAAATCCAGTTTTAGAAAATAGTGCCAGAATGATTTAGTTTTGGTGCCAAAATGAAAACACCTAAGGTTTTTCATCGTGCTGTTAAAAATGCACCATCTGGTTACCAAGATACCTGCGGGAATACCCTTTGTTGGTGCAGAACGCCAAGACGGTGCATTAGAAATACGTTTTTTGAAAGGCTTACGCGGTGCGACAAAAACAAGAAATCACAGGTATCTGGGCCAAACTGTTCCCGCAGTTCGCGGGCAGCAGCGCGACATTGCAAGGCCGGGTCAAAGAAATGATGGTGCATTCCATCCTGGTGGGCCTGGTGCCTGTGGGTGCCAAAGTGCCCACCGGCCGTGCGTTGGCCATTGCACTGGGTTTGTCGCGCAATACTGTGTCGCTGGCCTTGCAGGTGCTGGTGGACAAGGGGTTTTTGATCGCTGCTCCCCGCAGTGGCCTGGTGGTCAATGGTGATATTTTGCTGGGGCAAGCTGTGCACTCCTCGCCGCAAGCGGCCAGGCCCTCCGGCATGCAATGGGACGCCCGGCTGGTCTCCAGCGTTGCTCAACAGCGCAACATCATCAAGCCGGCCAACTGGCAAGACTTTACTTACCCGTTTGTTTACGGACAGTTCGATACCAGTTTGATGCCGCTCAAGTATTGGCGCGACTGCGTGCATCAGTCATTGCTTGTGCCCGCTGTCAAAAAGTGGTCGCAGGATTTTATTGACCGTGATTACGATCCATTGGTGGACCAGATTCTGCACCGCCTGTTGCCCGCACGCGGCATCATGGCCCGGCGTGAGGAGATTCTTGTCACCGCAGGGGCGCAAATGGCCTGCTACATGCTGGCCAATGTCTTGCTGGATCAAGACACGGTCGTGGGGATTGAGGACCCGGGTTATCCAGATGCGAGAAACAACTTCAAGCTACGCACGTCGCACGTTCGCCCTTTGCCGATCGACGTGAACGGACTGATGGCTTCGCGCGCATTGGGCCAATGCGCTTACGCTTACGTGACGCCCAGCCATCAATGCCCCACGGGTGTGACGATGCCACTGCACCGCAGGCATGAAATTCTGGAGATTGCACGCAAGAAAAACGTCGTACTGTTCGAGGACGACCATGAAAGCGAGTTGAACTTTTCAGGTCGACCGTTACCGGCTCTGAAAAGTCTGGACGCCGATGGTCGGGTCATTTACCTTGGCAGTCTTTCAAAAACACTGGCGCACGGTTTACGTTTGGGTTTCATCGTCGGGCCGGCAGAGTTGATTCGGGAGTTGCGGGCACTCAGGCGTTTGATTCTGCGGCACGTACCCACCAACAATGCGCACATCGCAAGTATCTTCATTGCGCAGGGACATCATGACGCTTTTATACGCAAGCTCAATGTGACATATGGGGAGCGCCGGGCAGTATTGACGAGCGCTCTGGCGCGGTACATGCCCGAGTACAAGTTGAGCTCGTCCCTGGGAGGGTCTGGGGCATGGATTCAAGGGCCAGGCGACGTGAATGCAACCGATCTGGCCAAACGCTGCGAAGCCCGCAGCGTATTGATCGAACCAGGCGCAATTTTCTTCAGCAAGCCAGCTGTTGCGACGCAATCATTCTTCCGGATGGGCTATTCCGCCATCACAGGCGGTTTGATTGAGGCTGGCGTGCGGGAGCTGTATGAGGCAAGTCGCGATCTCGTCGGTCAGTCGTAAGAGTCTTTCCCACAGCGGTCTCCCAATGGTTGGCTCCCATCATGATTTCAGGCAGCGGCGCGGGTTGCAGCATGTGAAACCAGTGGTAGTAGGCCCGCGCAAAGTCCATGTAGGGCGCGCTCATGCTGGTGCCTTCATACATGTCAAGCGTAGGCGCAATGTCAATCACGCAGAGCTTTTTGACGCGGGCCGCATAGTCCAGCGCCAGCCGGTGTGCCACACGGCCACCCCGGTCATGACCGCACAAAAAGAAGTCGCCGACATGCAGCGCGTCCATCACCGCCACCATGTCATGCGCCATGTTGCGCTTGCTGTAATTGCTGTGGTCCGGCAAGCCCGGCGTTTTAGATGAATCGCCATAGCCACGCAAGTCAGGCATGACCAGAAAATAATGCTTGGCAAGCTGTTTTGCCACCTGATGCCACATCACATGCGACTGCGGAAAGCCGTGCAAAAGCAGCAGCGCAGGGCGTACCACATCACCCGGCGTGGTGTGCGAAAACCGTGCGTTGATGGACGCGCCATTCACCTCAAAGCTGCGCTGCTCAAATCCGTTAAACCATGTCATGGCGTACTCCAGTAGCAGGAAATCAGATGCTCAATGCTGCACAAATTGGATTTGTGTACCTGCCAGCTCAAGCACATCGCCATTTTTGAGCGTCACGGGTTCTGTACCGATGGGGGTTCCGTTCAGTGACGGCCTGTCGACACCTTCTACGTGGGCCACTACAAAACCATGCTGTCTTTTGGTAATGGTCGCTACCGCGACACCCGGCTTGCCTATGGTTGTGACCGCCTTGACCAGCGCCACTTCCCAGCCAGCGGCAGCGCCGGACATGACCTTGATTGCCGCATTGAGGCCGGCACCCTCGGCCTGATTGATGTATTTGATCCTGTACTTGCCTATCTCAACCGTATCGCTGTTTTGCAATAGCTGCTTTTTGACCGCCTTGCCATTGACGTAAGTACCGTTGGTGCTGTTAAGGTCTTCCAGATACACCTCATCGCCCGACATCTGCAAAACGGCATGCTCGCCACTGACTGCCAGGTTGTCGATGACGATGTCGTTATAAGGACGCCGACCCAGGGAAGTACGATCCTTGGTTAACTGGATTTACTTAATCACAACACCGTCAATAGAGACGATCATTTTCGACATGGCCGACTCCTGTCTGTTTTTGATATTTCCATCAAATGGCGACGCTCAAGCTGGGGTGCCCGGTTTTTTCCGCATCTGCATGACTTTCGCGGTGGCAAACACCAGCAAGGCGCCTGCCGCTGCTGCCGCATAACCCCAAACAGCCGATTCAGGCAGATAAGCCTTGATTGCTGGGTCGGTAAAGGCCATCTGGCCTGCGATCCAGCCCAGCAGCATGGCGCCCAGGGTAATGATGGCGGGGAAACGTTGCATCAGCTTGAGCACCAACTGACTGCCGCCAATGATGATCGGGATACTGACCAGCAGGCCAAAAATAACCAGGGGCAACTGGTGATCCTGGTGAGCCCCCTGCGCCGCGCCCGCAATGGCCAGGACGTTATCGACGCTCATCACAAGGTCGGCAATGATCACGGTTTTGACAGCGCCCCAGAGCTTGTCGCTGGAGTTAATGTTGTGATCACCCTCATCTTCGGGTTGCAGCAGCTTCACGCCGATCCACAGCAGCAGGATGGCGCCCACAATCTTGAGGTAAGGAACGGCCAGCAAGGCCAGCGCAAACGCGATCAGGATCACGCGCAGCACGATAGCGCCCGCCGTGCCGTAAATAATGCCCTGCGTGCGCTGCTTGGGCGGCAGGCTGCGGCATGCCAGCGCGATCACCACCGCATTGTCGCCGCCGAGCAGGATGTCGATCATGATGATCTGGCCAACCGCAAGCCAGAAACTGGCCGTCATGAACTCTTCCATGGGAACCTCTCGGGGAAATCAAAATCCCCGATTTTCAGCGATGAGCCTAGTCGCGACAGTTGACCAAACTCAATATTTCGAAAATTAGAGCAGTGCCTTGAGCAGTTTGGCCATTTCGGATGGGTTGCGCGTGATGGTGAAACCGCAGGCTTCCATGATCTCCAGCTTGGCGTCTGCCGTGTCGGCACCACCCGAAATCAGCGCACCGGCGTGCCCCATGCGCTTGCCCGCAGGGGCCGTCACGCCAGCGATAAAGCCGACGATGGGCTTTTTCATATTGGCTTTGCACCACAGCGCCGCTTCAGCTTCGTCAGGGCCGCCAATTTCGCCAATCATGATGACCGCATCGGTGTCCGGGTCGTCGTTGAAAGCCTGCATCACGTCGATGTGCTTTAAGCCATTGATTGGGTCGCCGCCAATGCCGACGGCGCTGGATTGGCCCAAGCCAATTTCGGTCAATTGCGCGACGGCTTCATAGGTCAGCGTGCCGGAGCGGCTGACCACGCCAATACGGCCCTTGCGGTGGATGTGGCCGGGCATGATGCCGATCTTGATTTCGTCCGGCGTGATCAGGCCGGGGCAATTGGGGCCGAGCAGCAGGGTGTGCTTGCCACCAGCGGCTTCCTTGGCCTTCATACGGTTGCGCAGCATGAGCATGTCGCGCACGGGAATACCTTCGGTGATGCAGATAGCCAAATCAAGGTCAGCTTCAACCGCTTCCCAAATGGCCGCTGCTGCGCCTGCTGGCGGCACGTAGATCACGGAAACCGTGGCCTGTGTGGCGGCGGCGGCTTGCCTAACGCTGGCATAAATAGGGATATTGAAGATCGACTCGCCGGCTTTTTTCGGGTTCACGCCAGCCACGAAACAGGCTTTGCCGTTCGCGTATTCCTGACATTTTTCGGTGTGAAACTGACCCGTTTTACCGGTGATGCCCTGCGTGATAACGCGCGTATTTTTGTTAATATAAATTGACATGTTTATTTCCTTGGCGCTTAAGCCATTAGGCTTCGCGCGCTTTGAGTGCTTTGACAACGGCTTGTGCCGCATCGGCCATGCTGTCGGCGCTGATGATGGGCAGACCCGAATCGGCCAGCATCTTTTTACCCAGCTCTTCGTTGGTGCCCTTCATGCGCACCACCAGTGGGACGCTCAAATTGGTGGCTTTGCACGCGGCGATGATGCCAGTGGCAATCGTGTCGCACTTCATGATGCCACCGAAGATATTCACCAGTATGGCCTTGACTGCCGGGTTTTTCAGCATGATCTTGAAGGCTTCGGTCACCTTCTCGGGGGTTGCGCCGCCGCCCACATCCAGAAAGTTGGCGGGCTCCGCGCCAAACAGCTTGATGGTGTCCATCGTGGCCATGGCCAGGCCTGCGCCATTGACCAGGCAGCCGATGTTGCCGTCCAGGCTGATGTAGGCCAGGTCGAACTTGCTGGCTTCGACTTCAGCGGCATCTTCTTCGTCCAGGTCGCGGTAAGCCACGATCTCTGGGTGACGGAACAGCGCGTTCGGGTCAAAGTTAAACTTGGCATCCAGCGCCATGATCTGGCCCTTGCTGCTGCGGTTCAGTGGGTTGATTTCGACCAGCGACGCATCGGTTTCCATGTAGCACTTGTAGAGCTTCTGCAATACATCTACGGTCTGCGCTACTGAGTCAGCAGGCATGCCGATACCAGCCGCCAACTCTTTGCCCTGTGCGTCGGTCAAACCGACCAGCGGATCAACAAACAGCTTGATGATTTTTTCGGGCTGGCTGTGCGCCACTTCCTCGATGTCCATGCCGCCTTCGCTGGAGGCGATGAACGCGACCTTTTGCGTGGCGCGATCGGTGACGACCGAGACGTAATATTCTTTTTGGATGTCGGCACCATCTTCAATGTAGAGGCGACGCACTTTTTGACCTTCAGGCCCGGTCTGATGGGTTTTGAGCTGCATCCCCAAGATTTCACCGGCGATGCGTTTCACGTCTGCTATGGTTTTGGCAACCTTCACACCGCCGCCTTTGCCGCGGCCACCGGCGTGAATTTGTGCCTTCACCACCCACACCGGGCCACCCAGTTTTTGTGCGGCTTCAACCGCTTCCTGCACCGTGAATGCCGAAATGCCACGCGGCACCGGCACACCAAACTGGCGCAAAATTTCCTTGCCTTGGTACTCGTGAATTTTCATGAAAGGCTCTCAGTATTCGGTAAAAATAAAATGTCGTTGTTTCCGGCCATCTGCCCCGCGCAAGCAACCCGGAACTGTATCATGTTGCAATGCACCAACCTAGGGTGTACCCGACCCGGCCAAATTGGAGGTTTTCATGGCACTCGCGACCTACAAAATTTTTATCGACGGAGAAGCCGGCACCACCGGCCTGCAAATTCGCGAGCGCCTGGCCAGCATGGCGCAAATTGAGCTGATCAGCATCGCACCCGAGCTGCGCAAAAACTCGGATGCCAAGCGTCAACTGATGGCCCAGGCCGATTTGGTTGTTCTTTGCCTGCATGACGACGCAGCGCGCGAATCGGTCGCCATGATTGACTCGCTGCCCGGCAAGAAACCAAAAATCGTTGATGCATCCACCGCCCACCGCACAGCGCCAGGCTGGGTTTATGGTTTTCCTGAACTCACACAGGCGCAGAGCGCGCTGGTTGCTGCGGCTGACCGCGTCGGCAACCCGGGTTGCTACGCCACCGGCGCGATTGCGCTGATTCGCCCCTTGGTAGACGCCGGCTTCATACCGCCCGATTTGGCCTTGACCTTGACCGCTGTGAGCGGTTACTCCGGCGGCGGCCGCCAAATGATGGAGGCCTACCACGCGGGTACAGCGCCCTTGTTTGAGATTTACGGCCTCGGCCTGGAACACAAACATCTGCCAGAGATCATGCGCTACACCGGCCTGAAGGCGCGGCCAGTCTTCATGCCGTCGGTCGGCAACTTCGAGCAAGGCATGCTGGTGCAGTTGCCGCTACACCTTGATCTGCTGCACGGCAAACCCACCGCCTCCCAGCTACAACACGCGCTGGCCCGACACTACGTTGGTAGCGAGTGGGTCACGGTTGAGGCCGTCCCCGAGTCCGGCAAGCTTGACGCGCTGGCCCTGAACAACACCAACAAGATGGAGCTGCGCGTCTTCAGCAACGCGGCCTATCGCCACGCCGTGCTGATTGCGCGGTTAGATAACTTGGGCAAGGGTGCGTCGGGCGCAGCGGTGCAAAACATGAAGTTGATGCTGGGTTTGTAAGGGTTATTGGGTCAGACACCAATTTTCAGTCGTCCTCCGCCCCTGACACCACTTTTCGAATCGTATCGCCAGAAAACCCCCGGGCTGCCAAAAACCGCATTTGCTTGGCGCGCCCTGCTGCGTCTGGCGACTGGCCATCGAACTTACGCCGCCATATCTCACGCGCCCGTTCGACCTCGGTGGCCTTTAGTTCGCTCATGGCCTTGGCCACCAGTTCTGCATCCAGCCCCTTGCCCAGCAACTCGTGCTTGACACGCGCCGCACCAAACTTTGCGGCCCGGCGATTGATGACGGACTCGACCACACGGGCTTCGCTAATGAAGTCTTTGGCCGTTAACTCGTCGAGCACCTGCGCCAGTTGCTCGACGCTTTCGGCGTGGGGTTTGAGCTTACGCTCCAGTTCCATGCGCGAATGCTCGCGTGTGGCCAGGTAGCGTAGCGCCCTGCCTTTGAGCGACAAGCCGAACCCAGCCTTGCTTGAGATTTTGTCGGAGACTGAGCGGATGTTGGCTTCGTCGGTCATCACACAAACCCGCCAAACCCAATCAGGCCTCTGCCTTCGGTACCTTCTCGGTTTTGTCAATTTTCTCGGTCTTGACAGCTTTCTCTGGCTTGTCGCTGCTGCCCGCTGCTGGCTGCATCGGCGCTATGCCAAGCGACTCGCGCACCTTGTTTTCAATCTCCATCGCCAATTCTGGGTTTTCTTTCAAAAACTCGCGTGAGTTGTCACGGCCCTGACCGATTTTTTCACCGTTGAAGGCATACCAGGCGCCGGCTTTTTCAACAATGTGCGCCGCAACACCCAGGTCCAGCACCTCGCCCAAGCGACTGATGCCTTCGCCGTAAAGAATGTCGAACTCGGCTATCTTGAAAGGCGATGCAACCTTGTTTTTAACCACCTTGACGCGGGTCTCATTGCCGATGACCTCGTCGCCTTTTTTGATCGAACCGATGCGGCGGATATCGAGCCGCACCGATGCGTAGAACTTCAGAGCATTGCCGCCGGTCGTCGTTTCGGGGCTACCAAACATCACGCCAATCTTCATGCGGATCTGGTTGATGAAAATCACCATGCAATTGGCTTTTTTGATGTGCGCTGTCAACTTGCGCAGCGCCTGGCTCATCAGCCTAGCCTGCAGGCCGGGCAGGGAGTCGCCCATTTCGCCTTCCAGTTCGGCCTTAGGGGTGAGCGCTGCGACCGAGTCAATCACGATCAGATCGACCGCGCCGGAGCGCACCAGCGCGTCAACAATTTCTAGCGCCTGCTCGCCGGTATCGGGCTGGCTAATCAGCAGATCCTGCAGGTTCACGCCGAGTTTTTGTGCGTACTGGATGTCGAGCGCGTGTTCGGCATCGACAAAGGCACAAGTACCACCGATTTTTTGCATTTCAGCGATGACCTGTAGCGTCAGCGTGGTTTTGCCCGAGCTTTCAGGGCCGTAGACTTCAACCACACGGCCACGCGGCAAGCCGCCAACGCCGAGGGCAATGTCCAGCCCCAGCGAGCCGGTAGAGACAACTTGGATGTCTTCAATCACCTCGCCGTCGCCCAGCTTCATGATGGTGCCTTTGCCAAACTGCTTTTCGATTTGGGCCAGCGCCGCTTGCAGGGCTTTGGCTTTTTCAGTGCTCAGGGCGGCAGACTGTGCAGGGTTTTGCGTGGGGTTGAGTTTACTGGTCAGGTCCATGAGAATCTCCTTTTAAATCAATGATGTATAAAACTATGGCTAACGTGAGGTTTGTCTTTTGAACTGCTGCAATTAACAACAGCGCTGGATACATGAACAGTACTTTATCGACTTATTTAAATAAGTAAACCATATTTTTAGTCAGTTTACTTGACTAAAATAAGTTACCCTCATGGAATGAGAAACTTAAGGATCCTCTGCATAACTCTGGCGAGGCTGTGGCGTGCGGATCGGGAAGGGCCGCAAGGCGTCTTTTTGCAGCCAATAGCACGGCTATTGGTAAGAAAAACAACGCAGTGGACTGCCCGAGCCCGCGCGATCACAGACCGCAGGGAGTTATGCAGAGGGTCCTAAGCACCTCAAACGATCACAGTTGGCGCGTGTCACACCTTGGCCGCCTGATGGGCAACGCGCTGCGCCGCTTTGATGAGCGCGTGTTACAGCTGATGGCCAAAGACGTGTTGGTACCCCTAGCGCTGTCAAACTTGGCGGCGCGCGACCAGGTGGGCGCGGCGCACATCCATATCACGCGGCACCTGGAAGTCGGTGGTTCGCGCTTGAGTGAGCTGGCCAGCAGCGCAGACATGAGCAAGCAAGCCATGGGCGATTTGGTCACGCAGTGCGAGGCCTGGGGGCTGGTGACGCGCGAGCCAGACCTGCTCGACAAACGCGCCCGGCAGGTGGTGTTTACGGCTTCGGGCCTGCTGTGGTTAGAGGCTTTCAAGCGGGCCGTAGCGCAGGCTGAGAGCGAATTTA
>Ga0209284_10002840_pt1 | contig 22668 bp, 14 predicted proteins | sample FRY03_FD_187211 | JGI IMG/M metagenome (GOLD analysis project Ga0209284, IMG submission 187211) | Freshwater microbial communities from Lake Fryxell liftoff mats and glacier meltwater in Antarctica - FRY-03 (SPAdes) (version 2) | ecosystem: Environmental > Aquatic > Freshwater > Ice > Glacier...
CGAGCACCCTGTGGTCTTCGTGGACAACCGTTTCGACGCCAGCCGTTGTCACACCTGTGGTGACAACAAGCAGCGTTCCGGTCACGGCAACACCAACGCCGGTGACGCCGGTCGTGACCTCCACGCCTGCTGCTAGCCAACCGAGCACTCTGTGGTTGTCGTGGACAACCGTTTCGACGCCGACCGTTGTCACACCCGTGGTGACGCCAAGCAGCACACCGGTGGCCGCGACACCAACACCCGTGACACCGGTCGTGACCTCCACGCCTGCTATGAGCCAGACCAGCAGTGCATGGGCGACCGTGCCACAGGTGTCCAAACCGGTAAGTGTGCCGGTCACAACCTCTTGGGGCCAGTGGTCAAGCCAGGTACTGGTCAAATCGAAATCGTTGTGGTCATGGTAACAGGATCGCGCACCGCAGATTCCCCTGCGCTGCGGGCCGTGTCGCGTTTTGCGACACGGCCGCCCCTTCTTGCTTGCAGGCAGGGCGGATCAGAACGGCATCCGTTCCGTGTAGCCGATGGTGCGAGGAGTAAGCATATGGAAGCAGCGTCCGAAGATCGGCAGCCGGGACAGTCCTTTTGGGATATGGATCAACCAATGGTTGCATCCGATCGCCTGGCCGATTGGCTGGACGGTCTTTTTCATGCGCTCAGCCTTGGCCGCGCCGCCCCTTTACGTCTGTCGCTGGATGGGCGGGACCTGGGGCCGTTGGTCCGTCCGCCGGGCAGGGTGGCCCTGGACGCAACACAGCGCGCCGCGACTGAGGCACAGCGTCAAGGGCGACTGGCCTTGGCCGGGCATCTGCCGGGCAACGGCGGCGTGGCGGGGACCACCTCATTTGCCGTTCCGATGACTATTCCCGGCTATGGCGCGGCCCTGCTGACGGTTGAGGCCGACATTCCCGACGGCACCGCGCTTGACAGCGTGTTGACCACGGTGGCGCTGGCGATGGGCTGGATCCATGCCACCTTGATGCATGCACAGGCAGAGGCGACCAAGGGCGAGGATTCCGTTGCGCAATCGGCCTTGCAGGCCATCGTCGCCTTCATCACCCATGGCCGCTTTTCCGAAGCGGCCCGTGCGCTGATGACCGATTTCGCGGGCCGTTACCGCTGTGACCGCGTGACACTGGGCTTGGCGCGCGGGTCGCGGGTGCGGGTGGTGGCGATTTCCAACACCGGTAGTTTCTCGCGCGCGCTCAGTCTGGCGCGAAAGCTGCGCGCGGCGATGGAAGAAGCCTTTGATCAGGAACGTGTGCTGCTGTGGCCCATACCGGACGGCATGATTCCCGATGGGGGAGCGCCGGACATGATCCTTGAGCGGCAATCCGAACTTACGGTTGGCGATACGGAACGCTCCGTCCTGTCGGTGCCGCTGTTCGATGGGCGTCGGCATCGGGGCGTGATCTTGTTCGAACGCGGCGGTGGGGCCGGTTTCGCGGCGGATGAGGTGCAGCGCATCGTGGCGCTGTGTGCGCTTTTGACGCCGATCATCATTGAAAAGCGGGACAACAACCGCTGGCTGATCATCCGCGCCGCCGTGGCGCTGCGCGATCTGTTGCAGCGTGCGTTGGGGCGCAGCCATCTGGTACTGAAGGCGGCAGTTCTGGCCGGGGCCGTGTTGGTCGTGGCGTTGTTCGTCGTTCAGGCCGACCGCGATGTGGTGGCTGATGCGGTAGTGCAGGGCACCGAGGTGCGCACCCTTGCCGCCCCCTTTGCGGGTTTCATCGCCGAGGCCCCGCAACGCGAGGGCGACCGCATCCGCAAGGGGGATATCCTTGTGCGGCTGGATGACCGGGACTTCATTCTGGAACTGACACGCCTGACCGCCCTGCGCGCCCAGACCGAGCTGGAGCTGGACAAGGTCATGTCCGAACGTAACCCGGCCGAGGCGGCGTTGACCACCTCGCGCCTGCGCCAGATTGATGCGCAGATCGCACTGGCCCAACAGCAGATCGACCGCAGCCGGATCGAGGCCCCCTTTGACGGGCTTGTGACCGCGGGTGACATGACGCGCAGCATCGGCAAATCTGTCGAACAGGGCGAGCCGCTGTTGGTCATAGCACCGCTGGCGGAATACCGGGTGGATCTTTACGTGCCCGAAGACCAGATTGACCTGATCCTCAAGGGGCAGGCGGCTGTGCTGAAGGTCACCCCGCTGCCCGAGCGGTCCTATGCGCTGACCCTGCGCGACACGATGCCGGTGGCGCGTTATGAAAACGGCTCTACCCGCTATCAGGTCGAGGCGCGCTTTATCGGCCAGATCGATGGTCTTGTGCCGGGGATGACCGGGGCGGTGCGGGTGGCGGTGGATCGCCAGTCGCTGGCGAAGCTGTGGTTTGGCCCGCTTGCGGATCGCGCCCGGCTTTGGCTCTGGCGCAATATGGCTTTGTGATATGGCAACAGCGTTCCTGTCATCGGATTGGTATCGCGTCGCGGACATGCGGCTGCGGCGGCAAAGCCATGTTCAGCTTGCCCGCCACGTCTATCGCGGCCAAGTCTGGCACGTGCTGCAAGACCCCCAAAGTGGCAAGATGCACCGTTTGACTGAGGCTGCGCATGCGTTTTTCGCGCGACTGGACGGGCAGCGCAGCGTACAAGACCTGTGGCTGCGCCTGTGTGAGCTGTTTCCCGACCGCCCGCCCTCACAGACCGAAATCCTGCAACTTCTTGCGCAGTTACATTCCAGCGACCTGATCCTTGGCGACTGCTTGCCCAACCTGATCGAGGTGGACCGCCGCGCGCGGGAAGAAGAGCGCCGCACCTTGTGGGGTTACGTCAAGAACCCGCTGTCGTTGCGGGTGCCGTTGTTCGATCCCGAACCCTTTCTGCGCTGGTCCGAACCCGTGGCACGGGCGGTGTTTTCCCCGCTGGCGGGGGTGCTGTGGCTGGCGCTGATGCTGACGGCGCTGGCGGTGGCCTTCGTCAACTGGCAGGCACTGCAATTACCCCGCTTTGAACAGGTGGCGACGGCGGCGAATATTGCCTACCTCGCCATCGCCTATATTCTGGTCAAGGCGCTGCACGAACTGGGCCATGGTTTTGCGGTCAAACGCTGGGGCGGCGAGGTGCGCGAATGCGGCGTGATGATGCTGGTGTTCTTTCCGGTGCCCTATGTCGATGCCTCGCAGGCCACATTCTTTCCGTCAAAGTGGCAGCGCATGGTGGTCAGCGCGGCGGGCATTGCGGTGGAGCTGGCGGTGGCGGCGCTGGCCTTTTTTGTCTTTCTGGCCGCTGATCCGGGGCCGCTGCGGACGTTGGCCTATAACCTGATGCTGATCGGGGGCATCTCGACCTTGTTGTTCAACGGCAACCCGCTGCTGCGCTTTGACGGCTATTTCGTGTTTGCCGACCTGATGGAAAGCCCAAATCTGGGCCAGCGCAGCACTCAATATTTCTGGCACGCCATCCGCCGCACCATTTTGCGCGACCGCGACGCGCCCCCCCCGCTGTCGGCACCGCGCGAGGGGCGCTTTTTGTTCGTCTATGCCGTGGTTGCGTTTTTGTATCGGATGTCGGTGCTGTTCTTCATCTCGATTTATCTGGCCGTCACCTTGCCGGTGATCGGCACGGCGCTGGTGCTGTGGAGCCTGTTTACCGTGTTTTTGATGCCTCTGGGCAAGGGGGTGCGCTATATGGCTACTGATCCGTCGATTGACCTGATCCGGGGAAAAGTGCTGCTGCGGGTGCTTTTGATCCTGCTGCTGTCGTTTGGCGCGTTGTTCGTGGTGCCTGTGCCGCATGTGACCACCGCAGATGCCGTGCTGGACCCGGCCGAAGACAGCCTTTTGCGCGTACAGGGGCGCGGCTTTGTGGACCGGGTTCTGGTGACCGACGGACAACAGCTTCGCCCCGGCGATGCGGTGATGGTGCTGTCGGATCCGCTGTTGTCGCTGGAGCGCCTGCTGGCCGAGGCCGAGCGTCAGGATGCCGAGGGTCGGCTGGAGGCGCTGCCGCTGTCAGACCGCAATGGGCGGCAGTTGTGGCAAACTCAGGTCGGCTATGCCGAGGCCAAGCTGCAAGACATGACACAGCGCGAAGACCGGCTGACGGTGCGGGTCGGGGCGGCGGGGCGGGTCTATATCCCCGATGCCAAGAGCCTGCCGGGGCAATTTGTGCAACAGGGCAGAGTGATCGCCACGCTGCTGGCCCCTGGATCATCGCATTGGCGGCTGGCCATTCCGGCGACGGACGCCGCACCTGTGGACGCGGGCAACAGGCGCATTGATCTGGTGCCGCGTCTGGGGCACGACATCACCTTGCCCGCGCGCATCTTGCAACGCGCGCCAGAGGTGACAACGGCGCTGCCCTCTTTCGCGGTCACTACAAAGGGCGGTGGGTCCCTGCTGACCGATCCGAATTCGCAAAGCCCGGTCAGTCTGGTGCCGGTGGTGAATTATGTTCTGGCGGTGGACCGTGACGCGGGGGTGATGGTGCCGGGCGGCGCACGGGCGCGGGTGCGCTTTGTGCATGATCCGTCTCCCATCGGGCCACGGCTGTGGCGCGCGATGGAACAGACCTTCTTGCGCTATTTCGGGCGTTGAGGTGATGCAGCGCCTTTTGCCCGAGATCGAGGAATACCCCGAACGCATCCCACTGGGCATAACCGATTGGGATGCGCGGATCTTGCGGGTGTTGTCGCAGATGGACCCGCGCCACCTGTTTCGTCGGTCTTGGGGCGGTGTGCATCCCTTTGCCGCGCGCGTGCGCGCCGAGCTTGTCGCGCTGGAGCAGCAGCCCTTTACCTCTGAACGGCTGCGCGACAAGGCGCTGCGCCTGCGACGATTGGTCCGTCGGGGCCGGGTGGCCGATGCCGTGCTGGTTCCCGTGTTGGCCGAGGTTTGCGCCGCCGCCGCGCGGGTGCTGGGCATAATGCCCTTTGACGTGCAGATGGTAGTGATCCGCAGCCTGTTCAATGGCGAGATTGCCGAAATGGGCACGGGCGAGGGCAAAAGCCTGACTGGCGCCATCGGGGCGGCGACCCTGGCGCTATCGGGGCGGCGGGTGCATGTGATGACGGTGAATGACTATCTTGCCGCGCGTGATGCCGAGACGTTTGGCCCGCTGTTCACCGAACTGGGGCTGACCTATTCCTCCATCGACGAAAAGACCCCGCCGGATGGGCGGCACGGCATCTACCGCGCCGATGTGGTGTTTTCCGCCGCCAAGAACATTCTGTTTGATTACCTGCGCGATCAGACCGGCCCAACCGCCAATGATCTGCGCGGTCTGGGGCGTAACCTGCTGTCGCTGCGGAGTGGGGTAGGGGGGCAACAGGCCTCGATCCTGCAAGGGCTGGATGCCGTGATTGTCGATGAGGCGGACTCGGTTCTGATCGATCAGGCCGCGACCCCCTTTATCCTGTCGGCAGGCGAGGCGATCTTGGGCGGGTTGGACACACCGACCCTGCGCCACATGCTGGACATGGTAGGAACGCTGCGTGAAATCCGCGATTACCGCAAATCCGAAGCCCTGCGCCGCGTTGTCTTGACTGACGAAGGCCGGGATCGTCTGGCAAGGCTGGCCGTGGGGGCACGAGGTTTGGCGGCGGTGGGACCTGTGCGCAACCATCTGGCGGCACAGGCCTTGGTTGCGCTGCACATGCTGGAACGTGACCGCGATTACATGCTGACCGAAAAGGGCTTGGCGATCATCGACGAAAGCACGGGCCGCCTGATGCCTGACAGGCAATGGTCCGAAGGGCTGCACCAGTTTGTCGAGTTGAAAGAGGGGCTGGAGCCGTCTGAAATCCGCACCACCCTTGGCCGGATCACGTTTCAGCGGTTTTTTCCACGCTATCGCCATATCTGCGGCATGACCGGCACCGCCCGCGCCGCCGCGCGCGAATTGTCCGAGATTTATGGCCTGTCCGTCCGGCGCATCCTGCCCCGCCGCCCCGATCAGCGCCTTTGGCAGCCGGTTCGCATCTTGCCCGACCTGAACGCGAAATGGCATGCGGTGGCAGAGCTTGCCGCGATCTTGCAGGCGCGCGGGGCACCGATGCTGATCGGGACGCGCACGCTTGCGGCCTCGCAGGCCTGTGCGGCGGCCTTGCAGGCGCGGGGGCTGGCGCATGATCTGCTGACGGCGGAACATGTTGCCGAAGAGGCCGCCATCGTGGCCCGCGCTGGCGGAGCGGGGCGCATCACCGTTGCCACCAACATGGCCGGGCGGGGCACCGACATCATCTTGTCTGATGCGGCGCGGGCGGCGGGTGGCTTGCAGTTGGTGCTGACCGAGTTACATGGCAACAGCCGCATCGACCGCCAGCTTTGTGGGCGCTGCGGGCGGCAGGGCGATCCGGGAACGGTGCATCGCATCCTCAGCCTTGGGGACGACCTGTTGCTGACCGAGGGGCGAGTGTCGGCGCTCCTGTTGCGGCTGGGTCTGCGACTTGGGCTGTTTGGCCTGTGTCATCAGGGGATGCGGCTTTTGCAGGGTCGTCAGACCCGGCGGGCAGAGCGCGGGCGGGCGCAACTTGCACGGCAGGAACGGATGCGGGAACGGCAACTCGCCCTGTCGGGGCGATTGGAATGAAAAAAGGGCGCAAGATGCAAGGATGGCAGGGAGTATCCCTTTGGAGTGCGGCACTGGCGCTGATGGCCAGCGGTCTGGCGGGGCCAGCGGGCGCGCAGGCGCTGCCCGGCCATTCGGTGGATTTTGATCCCGCCACGGGGCGCTGCCGCATCGTGCTGGAACCGGCGGGAACCACCGGCGATGCGCCACCCCGGCTGTTCGTGACCTCGGACCTGTTGAAGCCATCCTTTGCCTTTGGGCTGGACGGCAAGGATATCGCCGAGGCGGTAGTGATCCGTGCCAACACCCGCGCGCCTTTAATGGCGCGTCAGGGTCTAGATGCGGCGGCACTGCAGGCCGATCCGTTCTGGGCTGCCATGACAAAGACGGCGGAGGGCAAGGACAGTCTTTACCTGACGGTCAAGGATGCCAAAGGCCGCTATTCCAGCGCCCGCTATGACGGTCTGCATGCGGCGGATGTTTGGCGTCTGGCCGCATTGGCCTGCCGCGCGACGGGGCTGGACGTCACGCCGCAAACCCCGGTGGAATTCCGCGATGTCGAAGCCGCCCTGTCTCTGACGGAGGCTGATCGTGTGCAGCTGCGCAAGGTGCTGGCCGCGACCTATGGCGAAGCGGGCACCGATGTGGGCACCGACGCCGGGTTCACCGTGACCGACCGGCGCTTCATCGTGCAGTACAACCAAGAGCACGGCCACCCCTCGGGCGAATATCTCTGGCCCGAGGCGCTCAAGGATATGCTCGCCATGCTGCTGCCTGTGGTGGCCACCGCCCCCTTGGCGGATGAGGAAGTGGCGGACAGCTTTGGCGATTGGGTTCAACTGCGCAGCAAGGGCGGAGCCACCTGCCGCATTGCCACATCGGCGTCAGAGGTGGTCGGGATCGACCCTGGCTTGGTGCCCGCTTTGCGGATGTCTTTCGCGGTAGACCGGGCCGATAGCGGCGGACGGCTGGCCTTTGAGCTGGTGACACCCAACCCGTTTCGTACCGATGCGCCCATCGTCGCCCGCGTCGGCGATGAGGCATTTGCGCTGCTTATCGAGCCAACTTCGGGCGCGGTTATTCCAAAGCCCTTGGCCGACGGGTCGCTGTCCAACGCGCTGATGGTGGCCCTTCGGCGGGGCAAGCTGGTGGCGATACAGGGCGGATCGGCCAGTGGTGCCCCGGCGGGCGTCGCCTTCAGCGCCATCGGGTTCTCGGCGGCGTTCAGCGCAATGGCAAAAGACTGTAATCGCTCCGGAGTTATGGCATGGATCGAATGAAACACCCGTTTGCTGCCCTTGTGTGCACCCTGATCCTGACCGCTTCAGCACAGGCCGAGGTGGTGTTGCCCCGTCTCAGCCCGCTGGATGTGGTCGGTGCGGATGGAAAGCCGACAGGGACGCGCGTCATGGTGCCCTTTGGTCTGCCATTGGAGCTTCTGGACAGGGGGCTTGCGGGTGGCACGGTCGCGATGGTGCAAGCGGCAGGTGGCGCTGCCTTTGCCGTCCTTGCGACCGATCTGATCGCCCCTACCGCCGCGCAGACGGGGCTGGTGGCGATGGCTGAACCGGGCCGCAACAGCGGTCTGCGGCCCAATATGCCGTTGTGGGACAGCGTGGCGCGTGCCCGGTTGTATCTGCAAGGGGCTGCGGCAGACAGTCTGCGCCCGGCGCTGACCGAGCTGCCGGGCGGGGTGTTTCCCGCCCTTGGCTTGCCGGTCTTTGCTGTGGAAAGCGCCCCCACCTCCATCGGGCGTCCAGTGATGATGGCGGGGGCTTGGGTGCCGGTGATGCCCGAGGCGCTGGACCCAAGCGACAGCTCCGCCCCGCCCAAGGTGGTTCTGCATGTGCTGGTCGATGGCAGCGACTATGCCCGCGATTTCACGCTGGAAAGCTTGCAACAAGTGTCGCGCGTTGTGGCGCAGGGCGACAAGATCGCGGGCTTCACGCGGCAGGTGATCTATGACAATGGCGCATTGCGCAACGAGGGCGAGGTTCCCGCCGCAGGTCTGCGGGCCGAATGGCCAGAGGCGGGCGGTGGCACTGGCGGCACCCTGACCGATGCCTTGGCCGCCGCTCTGGACGGTCTGGCCACCCGCATCGTGCAAGGAGATGGCGCGGCGCATGTTGTGCTGGTTCTGGTCGGGCCGGGCCTTGGGGCCGATCCCGAGGCGCTTGCCCGCGTCGCGGCAGCGGGTGAAAATCTGGCCGATCTGCGCGGCGTTGTGTTGGTGCAAGGCACGCCAGAGCCGAACCCCGCCAATGACATGGTCCTGCGCCAGATGGCGGGTGGCACGGCGGCGCGATTTCTGGATTTCGGCGGTGATGTGATGGGCGCGGTCGAGGGCGTGATATCGACCGCGCCCGCAGAAGATGCGACCACCCTTGCCGCGTGGCGGGGCAAGGTTTGCGCCTTGGCGGCGGATCGTGCGCTGCCTTGCGTGATCGGGGCCCCCGGTGTGCTGCCCCCGGTTGCAGCGGCGGAATGGGTGGCGCTGCCGTTGTGGTTCGTGATCGACGGCGCGGCGCTGGATCTGGTGCCCGCAGGCATGGCCCCGCCTGCTGCGCGCCTTGCACAAAATGAGATCCGGGCATGCCACGCCTTGGGGCAGGTCTGGGATGTGGCGGCGGCGGGGTGTGCGGCATCGGCTGCAACCCTGCCTGACGATGCCCGATCCCTGCGCGCCGATCTGGTGGCCATGCAGGGCGAGGTATACGCCCGGTCGCAAGAACGCGATCTGGCGCTCGACGATCTGTCGCGCAAGACTGCGGACTGGGACGACCAGCGCATCACCCTGCGGGCCGAGGCGGATGAGGCGCTAGCCAAACTTGCCGATGCGCAGGCAATGATGGAAAGCCGCGCCGAAACCATCGCAGCGCAAGAGGCGCTGCTGTCGGATCAGGCGGCCTCGGTCGCTGATCTGACTGATCAAGCCGAAGCCTATGCGATGTCGGTATCGGACCTTGGGGCCGAACGGGATGCCGCTTTGGCCGATATCGCGCGCCTTGGCGGTGATCTGGACGACCGCGATGCCGCCTTGGTCGTGGCGAAGGCGGAGGTGGCAGACCTGACCGCCACCCGTGACGCCGCACTGGCCGATCTGGCGCGCACGCAAGATGATCTGGCCGCCGCGCGGGCCAAAGGCGAGGGCCTGACAACTGACCTCGCCGCTTTGACCTCCGCGCAGACCGCGGCCGAGGCCGCGCTGCGCCAAGAGCGCGCTGAATGGCAGGGCAAGGCCGATGCCGCAGCGCAGGCCTTGGCCGACCTGTCGGCCACGCAGGCAGCCCAGGAAGGGCAAGTCGCTGACATGACCGGGCAACTTGCCGATATCACCGCCACTCACGTTCAATTGGCGGCACAGGTGGCTGATCTGACCGGGCAACTTGCCAACGCAATTGCGGCCCGTGATCAATCGACCATGCAGGTGTCTGATCTGACGGCGGTTCAGGCCGATCTGGAAGGGCAGGTTTCTGACCTTGCGGGGCAACTGGCCAACACAATTGCGGCCCGTGATCAATCGGTCATCCAAGTGTCTGATCTGACGGCGGTGCAGATCGAACTTGAGCGACAGATTTCTGAGCTATCGGGACGACTGGCCGATGCGACTGCAGCAAGTGAACAGTCTGCGATGCAGGTGACTGACCTACTGGCAGCACAAGCTGCATTTGCGGGGCATGTGGCTGACCTGACAAGACAACTCACTGATCAGACGGCGGCCCGGACAATAGCGGAAAAGGCACTTTCCAGCGCAGAGGCGGCAGCTGAGAAACTATCGACAGATGTGGATGCCGCAGCCAAGAAGGCGTCGGCAGAACTCTTGGTCATTCAGGCAGATTTTGTCATGGCCGTGGTTGAAAGGGACGATTTGGCTGCGCAGCTTTTGTTCCAGACGGCGCGCGCTAATGATCTGGAGGCTATAAAAGGCGACCTGTCACTTACTGAAAGTGAGATCCGCGCCGATCATGCCAGCGTGACACGGCAGCTGGCCGAGGCACAAGCCAAACAGGTCGAGCTGGAAAATGCTCGCATGACGGCGCTGACAGAGGCCGCGACTGTCCGAGCCACTTTGGCCGAGGCACAAGTTCGTCAGGCCGAACTGGACACTGCACTTACATCGGCGCTGGCAGAAAGCGCGAACGCGGAAGCTGCATGGGCTGACGCTCGGGCTGCGCAGGCCGAACTGAGCACCGCCCACACAACGGCGCTGGCAGAGGCCGCGAACGCGCAGGCCGCCTTGGCCGAAGTTCAAGCCAAGCTTGCGAAGCTGGACGGTGTGCACACAATGGCATTGGCAGAGGCCGCAACAGCCAAGGCCGACTTGGCCGAAGCGCGGGCCAAGCAGGCCGAATTGGAGACGGCGCAAGCAACGGCAGCGGCAGAGGCGGCGACGGTGCAGGCCGCCTTGGCCGAGGCACAGGCGCAGGGCGTGGCGGCTGCGGATCGCGTGGCGGCGCTGGAGCGTGAACGCGATGCCCTGACCGAACAGGTGGCGACGACGCCGGGGGATGCGGCGATGATCGTGCAAGGCCTGACCAACCGCTTGGCACAGGCCGAGGACGAGGTGGCGCGACTGACTGCCAATCTGGTGGTAGCCGCTACGACCGAGGAGATGGCCGCACCCGCCGAGGATGCCATGGTTCAGGCCGCCAATCCGACGCCAAAGCCAAAAAAGCCAAAGCCGCGGCCCGCTTCAAACGTGGCAACCGCAGCCAAAGCGCCCAGCCAGACGGTGACTGCTCGGGCCAAGCCTGCGGCCAAGGTGGCCGCTGCCGCACCTGTGGCACCGGCCCCGCAGCCCTCGGCATCGCGCAGGGTTGCCCCGGCAAGCGACGCGCGCCAGCTCAAGGGCTGTCAGTTTCAATGGGTAGGGCAAGAAGGGCGTCTGGTCTGCCCATAAGGCGGGTGGTTGCTTCTGATGGCATGGCGCCCCTCACGCATGCGTGGGCGGGTGCCCTTAGCCGCCCAGTGTCAGCGTGCAGCGTTGGCCGCCGATGATGGCATTGTCGGCATTGGCCAGTGCGACCCGGATGCCAAAGGTGCGTGAGGCGGTGTCGAACAGCGGATCGACCGACAGCACCGTGCCCGCAATGCTGGACCCAATGGGCAGTTCCGGGCGGATGACCACCGGCAGGCCGGGGCGCACGTTGGGGAAATCCTCGGCGGGCAAAAAGGCGTCGACATGGATCGGGTCGGTTTGGGCAAGGATGGCGACATGGCGGTCAGCGGTGACGTATTCCCCGGCTGACAGGCTGACTTCAGTGATGACGCCCGCCACCGTTGCGCGGATATTGGTGTTTTCGATGGAAATTTCGGCCCGCTCGGCCTCGGCCTGGGCCGAGGCGAGATCTGTCTTGGCCTGTTGCAATTGCGACGTGGCAAGAGACGCTTCGTAGCGCAATTCCTCAACTTTGACCAAGCTTTGGGCGTTTTGCTTGACCAAAAGCTCGGCGCGGTCCAATTGTGCCTGTGCAAAGCCAAGGCGGGCCGTTTGCTGTTCGATCGCGGCAGTGCTGGCGGCGCGGGTTTTCAGGATCTTCAGCGCGGCCCGCTCCATCGAGCCGTCGGTGCGCGCGATCACGTCCCCCTTGGCGACGCGCTGGCCCTTTTCGACAAGAACCACCTCCAGCACCCCCGGCGTGCGGGCCGACAGCGCGATGATCCTGGCCGCGTCCATGACGCATTCATAGTCTTGCGCCTGCGCCTGTGTCTGGGCCGAAAGCGGCGACAGTGCGGCCAAGCCCGGCAGGGCGGTCAGTAAGAACAGGCGGCGAAGGGGCAGGGGCATCAAATCTCTCCATCAAGATACGGGCCGGGCAAGATACGGGCCGGTGCGGCGGCAGACCCGTCATCAAACTGGGGCTGGTGGCGTGTCAAAGGGGGTGAGCACATCGCGTTCATCGCCAAAGCGTCGGACATAGGCCGTGGTCAGACCCAGACATTCGGTCGAGGTGCAGACGGCGCGGTGCGGGCAGGAATGAAATTCGTTCCGGTCAAACCCGGTCCAGAAATCGGGGTCGATCACCAGCATGGGCTGGGTGTTGACCAGCGCGGGGCGATCATCCCCCATCAGGCATTCGGGGACGTTCTTTACCTCGACCAAGCGGCCAAGCGCACGGGCGGCGGCGATGGCGGCCCGCACTGGCGGCATCAGGTCGGACAGCGGCACGCAAAGCGACTTGTGATCCACTGTATCCATTGGAAAAAAGTTCCAGAATTCGTGCTGGACCACGCAGCGATAGCCCGCCAGAGCCGCCACCACACCGGGCAGCGTATCCACGCTTTCCGCCGTGATGACCGTGTTGGTGGTGACGGCGACGCCGGGGTGATGCGCCTCGATCAGATCAAGCCCCGCGCGCATCTTGTCCCATGATCTGGCAACCTTGGTGATGGCATCATGCCGCGCGGCACAATCGGCGGTCACAGAGATGAAGAATTCATCCGCCCCCGCCGCAACCAGACGGTCAAGGTAGTCGCGCCGGTGCAATTGCATGCCGTGGGTCTGGATGCGGATATGGGCAAAGCCTGCCGCCTTTGCCTGCGCCACAATCTCGGGCAAGTCGCGGCGCAGTGTGACTTCGGCCCCGGTCAGGACCAACCCCTCCCACGGGCGGCTTTCGCGCTGGCGGTCGAGGACCGCGTCGAAATCCGCGCCTTCGGTCGGGGTCAGGCGCGACATCGTGCCTTCGATCATGCAATGCGTGCAGGCAAGGTTGCAGCGAAACTCCATCGTGACCGAAACCCAGCGGTCATGATCACGCAAGGCAAAGCGTTTTTGCCCGCCAACTAAGGGCGAGGTCGTTCCCATGCGGAACCGAGCGAGCGGATCATCAGGTGTCGTCATGGCTGGTCGGTCTGTGCAGCACAGGGATATACCTCTGCACCAAGTCATGGCCTGATTGGACATTTGGGAAAAGGCCTTTAATCGGTAATTGAACTCTCTTTCGATAACTTAACTATCCGTAAGTATATAAATTGCATATGTTTGGATACCTAGTATCCGTTTGCCATATTGCGCAAGTTGGTACTGCGGTGCATTTAATAAGCAATTGTCCCTTTGCAAGCTTTTCGCTGGGGTGTTTCTTTTTTTGGAGATTTCAAGATGATCGGTCGCATTCACGCGGTAATGTTCGGTCTTTTCGCGGGGTTGGGGATCACCACAGCGGCGGCAACACTTTTGCCCGCCCAGGTGGCTGCTGTTGCCGCCGGGCTGGAAACCGCGGGCTACACCGATGTTCGTGTGACAGAGCGCGTCTTTGGCGGCTTTGCGATTGAGGGCCTAAAGGGCTCTGATTTCGCCGTAATCGTTGTCGATGCCGAAGGCAATATGCTGGACCATGCGGAACTGTTCCGGGATGAAGATGACGACGGCGTGTTTGAAACCAATGAAACGCTTGGCAAAGCGGGCCGCGCCGCCTTGCGCTCGTTGATCGTCGAGGCGCTGGTCGCGCTGCCGGAATCGACCGAACGAGATGTGCGATTCGGCAATCTGGATACGGTCGGCTTCGCGCAGAACGTGGAAAACTTGTTTGCAACCGGCGGGATGCGCGTTGGTGCGGGGCAAAGGCTGGGCAGCGGAAGCATCGCCTTGCTTGACGAGACCCTGTCGCTTGCAACCGATGCTGAAGGTCTGCAGCGCCGTGGCGAAACTCAAGTGCAGCTCAAGTCCATGGTCGGCTTTGGTTTGCTGAGCCTTTCGGCGACTGGGACCAACCCGGGCGGCGCGAGTGGTGGTTTCGCGCCCTTGACTATCATCCTGCCTGAAATGGTCACCAGCGGCGTCAATGCCGAAGATATTCGCAGCAGCGTTACCAGCACTACACCCGACGCAGAGGCGCTTAAGGCCGCGCTAACCGCAGGGGCACCGTCGGCAGAGGCGCTGACAGCGCAGATCATGTCCACCGCCCCGACCACCGAGTCGATCAGGGCGTCCTTCACCGCCCCCAGCACACCATGACGCCACCCCCCCCCGGAGGGGCGCAACTGCGGGCCAGACTTTGGGGTGTTTTGCTGCCCGATGCTATCCAAATGTCGTGACAGTCAAGCAATTTTCCGCGTTCTCCATGCCTTGGACAGGCGCACGCATCCCTGCAAACAGTGCATGATCCATGGAATGCACCAACGCAATACCGCCGGTCGGACGCTTTGATCGTGCGGAGTACTTCCGTCTTCGGCCCTGCCCCTGAACCGGGGACGTGCCAAGGACGGACCAAGAACCAGGACATAGGAGGTCCAAATTGTCCAAACAGCTTTTGATCTATGAGCGGGTTGTTCCCCTGTCTTCCGAGGCACATCGTGACGTCTCGGTTAAGGCGCTCGACACCTTTGACTTCGCGCGGGACCTGAACTCGGTGCCGCTGCTTGCGGCTGAATTCACCAGCGCCGTTCCCGATCATCCGATCGTGTTCGCAGGTCAGGGCGAGGCGATCTTTCCGGCGGTCCTTTTGGGCCTGCAAGACAGCCAGAACCTTTGCGTTGACGCGGCGGGCACCTGGACAGGCGGCTATGTTCCGGCGTTCTTGCGCCGCTATCCCTTTGTCTTCTCGCAAGATGGCGGCAACTTCACGCTTTGCGTGGATGAAACCTATCCGGGCCTGAACCGCGAAGGCCGGGGCGAGCATCTGTTCGACTCCGAAGGCAACCGCACCCAGTATCTGCAAACCATGCTGACATTCGTGCAGCAGTATCAGGCGCAGTTCGAACGCACCCGCCTGTTTTGCCAGCGTCTGGTCGCCCTTGACCTACTGGAACCAGCACAGGCCCGTTTCACCACTCCCGACGGCCGCGCCGGGACGCTGAACGGTTTCACCACCATCAACCGTGAGCGTCTGAAGGCGATCCCGGAAGCGGCGCTGAAAGAGATGTTTGCCACGGACGAACTTGAGTTGTGCTTCGTGCATCTGCATTCGTTGCAAAACATCAGCCGTCTGGCCGATAAGGCACCGGTTGCTGCAGTTGCTGCCCCGGCTTTGGCCGAAGAGGCACCGGCAACGGGCAAATCCAAGGCCAAGGCGGCACCCGCCCCGGCCGAGGTCGAGTGATCACACAGCAAAGTATCGGCTGGGCAGAGATTTTGCCCAGCCACATACCCGGCGTGCAGGTTCTGGATCGTTTGCTGGCCACAGGTTGGCCAAACCAGAATCGCGCCGGGCCTATTGCCACGCCTGAACCCGGCCTGATGACAGAGGCCGCGCTGTTCTTGCCGCATATGGTGGGCACGGATGCACGGTCGGTGGCCTGCCGCGCGTTTCTTGCGGCGGAACTGGCCGAGGACGAGGCAGGGCTGACTGCGCGGCTGGCCTTTTTGCGCACTGCGATCCGCGATGTGGCGCTTTTTGGCGATCTGATCCTGTCGGACCCTGAATCCTTTATGGGCAAGGCCGAAACCTTTACCCTGTTCGACTATTCCATGGCGCGCGATACCACGCCAGAGGCTCTGGCCGCGACAAGGCCATGGGTCGACTATGTCTCCACGCTGACACGAGCCGAGGCCCCGGCGCTGGTGCCATTGATCGACATCCCGCAAGCTGCCCTTGTGCTGGAGCCCGGTGGCAACAGCGGGGCCTTTGCGCGGGCGCTGATCCCGGTACTGCACCCCGCGCGCCATGTGGTCTTTGACCTGCCCGCCGTCTGCGCCCTGGGGCAAGAGCGCGGCGCGATGCCGGGGCTGAGCTTTGCCCCCGGCGATATGCGGCGCGACGATTGGCGCGGCGTGGCGGGCGGTGCCCCCGATGCCGTGCTGTTCAAATCCGTGCTGCATGACTGGCCGCTGGAGGATGCCGCCGACCTGTTGGCGCGGGCCCGTGCGGCCCTTGCCCCCGGTGGCTGTATCGTGATTGCGGAACGGGCGCGCTTTGCAGGCATGACATCGGGCACGGCGATGGATTACGCCAATCTGGTCTTTGCGCCGTTCTACCGCGATCCGCAGGTCTATATCGACATGCTGGCCGCTACGGGGCCGGGGCTTGCCGTGACCATCACGCAAACCCACATCGACTGCGGCTGGTTCGTGCTGACCGCACAGGCCGCGCCATGACCCTGCGGCATCCCGTCATTGCCATCAGCGGCGTGCCCGGTGCGGGAAAATCCCGCGCCTCTGGGGTGCTGGCACGGCACTTGGGTGCTGCCTATCTGCCGTTTGACGATTTCGAGGTGCTGACCGAGCTTGACTCCGCCACGGTGCTGGAGTGGCTGGCCGCCGGTGCGCCGGTGGCGGCGCTGTATGACCCCGCGCTGGACGGCGTGCTGGACGATCTGTCGCGGCAGGGTCCGGTGGTGTTTGAAACCCCGATGGGCCGAATGGCACCCGCGCATGCCCCTTTGATCACCTGTGCCATCTGGCTGGAGGTGGACCGCGACGTGGCGCTGTGCCGCAAGCTGGATGTGGCACTGGCGGTGGAGAACTGGTCCTCGGCCGCCGAAATGGCGGAGTGGATGGGCGGGTATTTGAATGCGTATCAATCCCTTGTGCGCCCCTGCCTTGACCTGCAAGCCGCAGGGGCACGGGCGTGGGCAGATCACGTGGTTGATGGAATGCAGCCCCCTGCAGCGGTTGACGCCAATCTGGTGCAGATCGTTCAAGGACTGGTTGCCAGATGAAGACTTTCGGCGGAGGGATGACGTGAAACTCAAAACCACAACCGCAATCCGGGCGCTTTGCCTTGGGACCCTTGCGCTGGCCCCGGCAGCTTTGGCGCAATCCGCCATGGCCTGCACCAGCGACCAGATGGCGCGGACCGAGGACGGCTTCTTTCGAAAGGTGGTCGCCGGGTCCGACCGCATCACCGCCACGGCCGAGGCGGGCGGAACCGAGACGGTGTTCACGCTGGAATTGATGAAGCCCTATTACGTGATCTGCGAAGAGGGCGAGGCGCTGCGCGTCACCGACCTTGCTGCCCCGACGGTGGCCGAGGCGGAAACCGGGTTGACCGGATATGTTCGCCGCGAGCAGATTTACGAATGGCCCACGGCAGAGGGGCTTTCGTTCTCGGACCTCGCCTTTCTGGGTGAACGGCCAGAGATTGCGGCATGGGATAGCCGCGACACGCTGTTGAAATTCATGGAAACCGGCGATGCCACAGGCCATGCGCCCACATTCCGCGAAAACATCGACGCCACCTTGCGCCGGGAAAAGGGCGCGCGGCCCTATCCCGTTCTGGCCTCGGATGAGGGCAAGCTGCTTGGGCGCACCGAACGGCGCTATTTCGACGTGCTTTTGCCAGCCGCGATCCGCTCTACCGACGCCGTTGTGCTAAAGGCGGGTGCGGTGGATGCGGCGACGCGCGCGCTGACATCGGCGACCATCGTGATCGCGTTTGACGCCACCGGGTCGATGGAGGGCTTTGCAAGGGCGGTTGCGGTCAGTCTGGCCGATGCGATCGACACCCTGCCGCCCGAGACGATTTCCGCGCTGCGGATCGGCTTTGTTTTCTACCGCGATGTCGGTGATCCGGTGCCGCTGGAAGCGGTGGCCGCCGTGCCCTTGAAAGAGGCGTCTGATGCGCTGGACAAGGCCGCAGTCACCATGTCAGGCGGCGGCGACGATGCCGAACCGGTGTTGGATGCCGTGCAATATGCGGCGCAGCTTTATGATTGGCCTGCGGATGCGGGCAAGAAGATCATCGTGGCCGTGCTGAACGACGACGCCAAACCCGCCACCATCGGCACCTTGGATGCCGAGGGCCGTATTCCTGCGGGCATTGATGCCATCGGCGTGGCGCGGGGTCTGTTCGAAGAAGGCGTGCCGGTGATTTCCGTGCAGGCCGGGCCAAAGGCCGGGCAGATGCTGACACAGGTGCTGTCGACGCTGGCCCGGGAAACCGCTGGCGAGTTCGTGCCATGGAATGAGGGCGTAGATTCCACCGCCGTTGCCGGCGCGCTGTCGTCCGTGTTGCAAGAACGCACGGTGGCCGAGATCGATTCTGGCCGCGAGGTCGTGGGAAAGATCTATGACTTTGAAGGGGCCGCCGCCATCCCGCTGGAGGTGATCGACGGTGAAAAGCTGGAACGCCTGCGTGAGGCCGGGATCGCCTTTAACATCGCCAAAGGCGAGGACGGGATTCTGGTGCAGCCGGGTTTCATGATCGAATCCCCCGATCTGATGGAACCCCATGTCCAGATCACCAAGGACACGCTGCTGGAACTTATCAACTTGATGTCTGTGCTGTCGGTCACCGGCGTGGATTCGGAATCGCTGCATCGGTCGGTTGCACAATCGCTGGCCGCCATTGCGGGCGAAGCGGTCGATCCCGCCGAAACCATCGCCGAAACCCTGCAACGCCAGTTGGGGCTCAAGTTTAAGTCGGGCCTGCTGGAGTTCAACCTTGAATATCTTGACGCGCTGACGCCCGGCGAGCGGACGAGTTTCGCCAAGAGGTTGCAAGATGCGGCGGTGGGGCTGGATGGTTTCCTCAACGCGCGTCTGGCCGAGTTTGACTCGGGCGAGGCGGTCTGGATGCCGTTCACGGCCCTGCCATAAGCGGATCGGGGCAAGGGACATGACGGTGGAAAATCTGATCGAGTTGCGCGGCCTTGGCCGCAGTTTTGCCGGGCCGCAAGGTGCGGTTTCGGTGCTGGATGGCATCGACCTGACCATTCCGCGCGGCACGTTCACCTTGATCCGGGGCCAAAGCGGCGCGGGCAAGACCACGCTTTTGCGGATCCTTGGGCTGTTGGATGCGGGCCATGACGGCACCTTTCACATGGCGGGCACCGATGTGGCGGCCCTGTCGGATGCCGACCGGGATGAATGGCGGATGGCCGGGATCGGCTTTGTTTTTCAAGACGGGCGGTTGCTGCCGCATCTGAGCCTTGGCGAAAACATCGCTCTGCCCCTTGTCTTTGCCCGGATGGACAGGACAGATGCCGCTGACCGCCGGGCCGAAGCGGTGGCATTCGCCTTTCGCCCCGAAGAGATCGCCGCCGGTGTGTGCGATCTGTCGCCTTCTGCCGCCTCGGGTGGACAGCGCCAAAGAGCGGCGCTGGCGCGGGCGATGATCCGGCAACCGGCGCTTATTCTGGCTGATGAGCCGACCGCCAGTCTGGATGAGGTCTCCAAACAGCAGGTCTTGGCGCGGATGCAGGCGCTGAACCGGGCCGGGGCCACGGTGGTTGTGGTCAGCCATGATGATATCTTTTTCGACATCGGGCGGCAATTCCTGTTGCAAGAGGGCCGCTTGTACGATCTGGGCGGCGAAGCGGAGATCCACCTGCCTCCAAGCCTGCCTCCAAAGCCGGAACCGGCAAAGCTGGGTGGTTGGTGGCCGCGTCTTGGCGCAGAGCGTTTGGTGCTTGGCGCGTGGCGCGATCTGATGCGCCGCCCCCTGTTCGCGCTGCTGACACTGATTGCGCTGGTGGCGGGCACGGCGCAGGTGTCGATTTTCACCTCGCTTGTGGCGGGGCTGGATGCCTTTACCGAACAGACCATCGCGGATGGGTCGCGGCTGACGCGGCTGACGCTAAAGCCGCGCAAGGCCGATATGGCCAAGGATGACCGCTTTCCCGTGCAAGCCGAACTGGCACAAGCGCCGGATGTGTCGGCGGCCACGGCGCGGCGGGCAACCACGCTGACCATTCTGGGCGAGGCTGGCACGACCGAGGATAAGGGCCGCCCCTTTCCCACCCTCGGCCTGCATCCCGATGATCCGGAACTGGCGCTGTTCCGCTTTGTCGCGGGGCAGGGCTTTGTGATGGATTCATCCGACCTTCAGATGATTGCCACCACCGATTTCCTTGTTGATATTTTCGGCCTGCCCGACGCGGGCGATGGCACGGATTGGCAGGGTTTTGTCGGCAAACGCCTTGCCGCCCAAGTGCCGCGCTTTGGCCGCACCGGCAAGCAAGTGGGGGCGGAGCCGCTGGTTCTGACCATCAGCGGCGTCATCCTGAAGGGCGAAGGCGACCGCCAGTTCTATTTGCCAAACCAAGTGCTGGTCGCACTGGACGCCATCAAGCGCGACCGGACGGGCAAGCTGGCTTTGCCGCTGACACCCGACCATACGGCATGGATGCCGGGGGCGGACCTGTCTGCGCTGACAGACTGGCCTTGGCAGGACATGCTGCACGTCTATCTGCGCGACATTGACCGCGTGGTGCCGCGCATCGCGGAACTGTCGCGGCAAGGGTTCCGGCCCGAGGCGGAAATCTGGAAGTACCTGTGGGTGCTGGATCTGAAATCCGCCGCTTTCGGCATCGTGGCCCCGCTGTTGGCCTTGGTGTCCGGCGTGGTTGCGCTGGTTTTGTTCACCAACATCGTCATCTCGGCCCGCTTGCGCGAGGGGGAGTTGGCGCTGTCGCGTGTGCTGGGGATGCGGCGTGGTGATGTGTTGGCGACCGAGGTTATCGGCATCCTGACGCTGACCGGGGCCGGGATGCTGGTGGGCTTTGCGCTGGCGGATCGCCTGACCTCGGCCCTGATGGCGCATCTGGGCGAAAACGCCCGCGTCGCCGCCGACCTGTCGGGCGAGGCCGCAAATCAACGCATCGACCTGTTGTTCCAACCGATATGGGCCCACGCCCCCGTCATCGCCCTTGCCACCTTGCTTGTGGTGCTGGCGGCGGTTTTGTGGCCCACCCTGCGGATTGCCCGAACCGACCCGGCCCGCGTTTTCGCGCGCAATTAAGCGGCCCGCAAACGCGGCAGCGGACCGCCCCGCGGCTGCTTTTTTACGCGGAAAGCTGGCACCACGCTTTTAGAATCGCTTCTTGCATCTTTCGGTTGATGACTCGCCAGAATGGACAGGTTTCAATGGGCGGGATAATTGCAGACTTGGTATTCAAGTTAACCGCTCACGGAAACAGAATTGAGGCAGATCATATATCCATAAGGATGTACATTACATTCTTTCGTCAGATTTTATTTAGTATTTATACTCCGAGTCCTGCGGAAGCCGAATTTGATGACTTGACGGCTGGGCTTGGAACGATTCAGCTATACCCATGATCCGCGCCTGCTTTCTTTCCTCATCAGACCGTATCGAGCTTGAGGCTTGCGTGCGTCGCCAGCGCGAGGACCACGGTATTGCCCGCCGGGCAAATGCGATCTTGCTGCTCGACGACGGGGAAAGCTGTGCTCGGATCGCAAAGTTTCTCTACTTGGACGACGACACCATCCGCGGCTGGCATAAAACCTACCTGCAAGATGGTTGGGATGCGCTTGCCTTTGACGGCTGGAAAGGCGGTCAATCCCGTATGACGCAGGCCCAGGAGGCTGCGTTATGCGTTTGGCTGGAGGCACGTTTCTGTCGCTCGACGGTCGAGATCAGGGCCCATGTCGCAGCTGAGTGCGGTCTGAACTATTCCCATTCTGGCTGCATCAAACTTCTGGCCCGACTGGGCTTTGAATACCGCAAGCCCAAGCCCCTGCCGCGCGTGGCATCAGCGGAAAAGCAGGCCGCTTTCATCGCATCATATGAGAAGTTGATGCAGGGGCTACCGGCAGATGAAGCCGTCTACTTCGCCGATGCGGTCCATCCGGAATACCAGACCAAGCCTGCATTTGGCTGGGTGAAGGTGGGATCAAATCCAGCGGTTCTCAGCACGGCAGGGCGCGGCCGTGTGAACATTCATGGGGCTGTGAACCTCGAAACCTTCGATGCACCCTTTGTCGAGCCCACAACTGTTGATGGGGTCAGTGCAGCACAGCTTCTGACCAAGATCGAGGAGCGTAACCCCGATAAGCGCATCATTCATGTCATCTGGGACAACGCTGCCTACCACAAAGGGCCCGATGTCAGAGCCTTCCTCGCCAGGATAGCTTGCCGTATCCATCTGATCCAGCTGCCGCCCTACTGCCCTCATCTCAATCCGATTGAGCGGCTTTGGGCCGTCTTGCATCAATACGTTACCCACAATCGCTACTACCCAAATCAGAAGCAGTTCGCCAACGCCATCCTTGCATTCATGCGTGAAACCATCCCGCAGGAATGGACCAAATTCCGCGACAAGGTCTCAGACAACTTCCGCGTCATAACCCACGAGAGCTTTCGGGTTTTGGAGTAGAGGCGGTATAGTAGAATTATTATGTAACTCCCAAGCACCCCAGCCGATAACGGGTTTTTGTCAGTTTGATTTGGGTCTCCTTGGCCATTGGGCGCCTTAATTTTTGTGTGTGGTCGGAATTTCATGGCGCTGTGATGATTTCTCTGAATC
>Ga0209284_10002841_pt1 | contig 22650 bp, 20 predicted proteins | sample FRY03_FD_187211 | JGI IMG/M metagenome (GOLD analysis project Ga0209284, IMG submission 187211) | Freshwater microbial communities from Lake Fryxell liftoff mats and glacier meltwater in Antarctica - FRY-03 (SPAdes) (version 2) | ecosystem: Environmental > Aquatic > Freshwater > Ice > Glacier...
GGACACCGGATGTCTATCAGGGCGCGCCCACACCGGTCACCGCTTTTATGAGTGTGGGCACAAAGACAGCCGCTTTTGCCGGGTTCATCCGGGTGTTGATGGTGGCTCTGCCCAGCTTGCAACCCCAATGGGGGATGGCCCTGGCTATTCTCGCCGTCGTCACAATGACCGTTGGCAATCTGACCGCTTTGCGCCAGACGAGTCTTAAGCGGATGCTGGCCTATTCCAGCGTAGCTCACGCTGGCTATCTGCTGGTGGGGATTGTCCCCGGCTCAACCGAAGGCAGCAGCGCCGCGCTCTTTTATCTTTTCGCCTATGCCTTTATGAATATCGGCGCGTTTGCTGTGGCGATTGCCATGGAAAAGGCGGGCGAGGGCGATGTGGAGCAGAGCCGTCTGGCTGGGGCGGCCAACCGCTATCCCTGGCTGGCGCTGGCAATGGCAATTTTTATGCTCAGTCTGGCGGGCATTCCACCCCTGGCCGGTTTCTTCGGGAAGCTCTTCCTCTTCAAAGCAGCGGTGGATGGGGGCTGGGCCTGGCTGGTGGTTGTGGGCGTCTTCAACAGCGCCATCAGCGCCTACTATTACCTGCGGGTGACGGTGACACTATACTTCAGCGCGGCAGCCGAACCAGTGGAGCGCCGTGCCTGGGCCGGTCTCAACGCCAGCGTCCTTATCGCCGCCGTGGCGACGGTCGTCATCGGGCTCTATCCGAGTCTGTGGACGGGGCTGCTGGGCGGGTTGTAAGGATATGAATCGATTCCAATCAAAATCACTTTACATCTTCTATTGCGCGTGATATACTCGGCATACGAGCAATTTACACTCTCGCCTGGATAGATCTGTGAGCGAAGCCGACACCCTCATCCTGGAACTGCTTGCTGCTGAACGCAGGGCAACAGATGCAGAGATAGCAGCTATCATCGCTCAGGTGGCGCAAACGCCGTTTGCCAGCTACGTGGCACGGGTGCCCGTTCGAGTGCGTGAAGATCTGCTCGCAGTCGGCGTTGTCTGTCCTGCACGACTGCCGAGTATTGAGTGGCATTTGCTGGAACGGGTATATTTGGATCAGCAGTGGTCATTAAATACCACAAAGGAGCAGTACGTAGCGGACCTGCATCTGGCTGTGCAAAGCCCGGTTGTAGAGATATGGACTTATCGTTATTTTGGCCGCCCTTATGCCGGATTTATCGCACCTTCTCAGACGCGAGGAGCGATTGACTCCGAACGATTGATCTTCGTTGCGTACAGTCCTGAGTTTGGAACGTTGACCACAGGCTTCCGAATCGCGCACCGACGCAATGTTATAGACGCCAACTGGACAGCGGCAATTCGGCAGCGTTGAGAAGGGATATGACCAATGCAAATGTCAGAGATGGATACCCATCACAAAATTGTTTTGTATTTGGATGGCTATGATCGTCTTATCGCAAATGCTGGATTTTACGCCACTTTGGATCCGCCAATCGAAGAAGGCGAACAGATCGATGCCCAAATGGCCTATATACACTATGCAGGACAGAGAACTCAGCTTGGGGAGATGTACCAAGAGGGTCAACTTACCCTGGCAGAGTGTAAACGTTTGGCCGAATTAGACCGTGCGCTGTTGCAGAGTGCGTCTGCCGTCGAGATTGCCTATGGTCTGAATCTTGGAAAACTGGTGCGGTGGCTTTCCAGTGTTGGCACGCCCCTGAGCGAAGAGCCAGAGAAGGTGCGGATCGAAACCAGTGTAGCTGATCTGGCGGCGTTGGTCGGTGTTGAGTTACGTCCCCAGCCGGGATAGAGCCGCACTTCAGCGACGCAGCCGAACCAGTGGAGCGCCGAGTCTGGGCCGGTCTCAACGCCAGTGTCCTCATCGCCGCCGTAGCGACGGTCGTCATCGGGCTGTACCCCAGCGTGTGGACAGGGCTGCTGGGCGGGTTGTAGTATCCACTTTCTCAGAACGCAAAAGAGCTGCCAGGTTTTCCGAAACCTGGCAGCTCTTTTGTTATTCCCCCGCTACCGGCGTCATCTGCACAGTCACTGTCTGACTGCCAGAGTTGGGCAAGGTGAAGCTGCCGCTGACGGCGATGAGCCGCCCGCCGTCTTTGTCATAGACCACCCAGCGGAAGGGACCGCTACCGAAGTCTTTTTCCGCCACCTGCCAGCGCATCTGGCCGATCTGCACGTGTCCCCGCCACCCGGTCACATCGTACCACGCGCCGTCGCCTCCCTGCCACTGAACGACCGTCCACCCGCCATCATACGCAGGACCGGCGCTTAGGACGATTGTCGCCAGAGTGGGTAGCGAGACCGCTAGTGCATCATCTACGCTAAAAATTCAGGTTTTATGATAGGGAATTATCCGGTAATTTAGGCTGGATGATGCACTAGAGGCGTTAGAGTGGGCTGCGCGAGCGCTGTGGGCAGGAGCGGTATGGGTGTCAGTGTGGGGCAGGGCGGGCGGATTTTCGTGCCGATGACGCGATGATCGATAGCAGATCTCCTAGTGTGATCGCGGTGGCGAGTTGTGTGCGTGGTAGGGTGATCCCCAGGCGAGTTTCCAGACGTGCCAACAGCAGAGCAGTCTGTAGCGAGCCAAGCCCGATGCTGCTGAGCGGCTGCCCCAGATCCAGCGTTGCGACGTCGCTGCCTACTTGTTCGGCGAGCCAGGCCAGCACCCACACGCGATCAGGCTGTTCGCCGGCGACGGTGGTGGCTGGCTCGGCGTGGGGAAGCTCGTGCGCCGCTTGGGGAGGGAGCAGAAACTCTACGCCTGGCAACTGGCCAGCCAGATAGAGATCCCGGCAAAGGTGACGCTGGATTTTGCCGCTGGTGGTGCGGGGCAAGGTCGCCGGCCGCATGACGGCGACAGCATCAACTTGCAGGCCGGTCGTCTGGGCGACCAGACGCTGTGCCCGGCGCGCCAGCGTCTGCAATTGTTCCGGATCAGCCCCGTGCCGCCATTCGCGCTGCCGTTCGAGTAGCAATACAAGCTGTGTGCGCTCGTCTGTGTCGACGGCAAAGCTGGCCGCAGATGCAACTGCCACGGCCTCTTCGTGCATGACAACGGCTTCGATATCCTCTGGATAGTAGTTCTCCCCGTTGACAACGATGAGATCCTTCAATCGTCCGACAATAAAAAGCTGCCCTTCCTGGATGCAACCCAGGTCGCCGGTGCGCAGGAATGGCCCTTCACCGCTGTCGCTCAGCATGGCGTTGAAGGCTGCTGCCGTGGCGTCAGCGTCATTCCAGTAGCCACGCGCCACATTGGGTCCCCGCACCCAGATTTCGCCGATCTGCGCCGTCTCGACGCGCACCCTGGCGGCTGGATCGACGATACATATCTCGACCCCGGCAACCGGTGAGCCGCAGCTCACCATGGGTTGATCTGCACCGGGGATGACGCGCCCTTTGCTATGCGGCACCACGGTTTCCTGGCAAACCGACACCATCAAGGCCGCCTCGGCCAGCCCATAGGTTGGTCGCAGACGCTCCGGACGAAAGCCGCTGCTGGCAAAGGCGTACGCAAAGCGTTCCATCGTCGCCGCACGCACAGGTTCGCTGCCGCAGAGCGCCACTTGCCACGTGCTCAAATCGAGTTTTGCGCGCTGCTCCGCCGGGATGCGATCCGCACAGAGGGCATAGGCGAAATCGGGCGCGGTGCTGATCGTAGCGCGATAGCGGCTGATGGCTTCCAGCCAGCGCATAGGACGTTCGGTGAACGCGGTAGGTGGCATCAAGACCGCAGGCATCCCAACGTAGACCGGCATCAAGATCGTACCGATCAAGCCCATGTCATGGTGGAGCGGTGCCCAGGAAACACCGATACTGGCTGGCGACAGAGCGCAGGCCAGGCTGATCTGCGCGGTGTTCGCCAGCAGATTGGCGTGACTGAGTATGACGCCTTTGGGCCGCGCGGTCGAACCGGAGGTGTATTGCAACAGTGCAATTGCATCGGGATCGATCGGGTGAGGGCACCACGCTGTCGCCAGTGTAGGATCGATGGCTTCGATCACCTGCCAATGCACGCGCTGCAGCGCCGGATGCGCTGCAAGCGACGTACGGGTGGCTGCGGTCGTCAGTGCAATGGGCGCCCCGGTATGGTGTGCGATGGCAGCAAGACGCGGCAGGGTGCGCCGTCCGGTTGGTGCGGGGACAGGTACGGCAATGGTGCCGGCATAGAGACACCCGAAGAGGGCACCAACAAACTCAGGGCCGGTCGGACAAGCGAGCAGGACGGGCTGCTCTCTCACGGGCTGCTGCTGAAGCCAAGCGGCGATGGCACGCGCCTGCGCATCGATGGCAGCATAGGTAAGCCGGCACTGCTCCGTCTCGCCATCTTGCAGAAAGATGAACGCCGTCCGGTCGGGGGTGGCGGCGCTGCGCATTTGCAGCAGGTCGACGAGGTTCGTTACCGCACTGGGTGGTTGCCGTAGCATTGGCTGCATAGCCCATTCTCCTCCTTCGATACTCAGACCTGTGTCACAGGTGTTTCACGTAAACGCGGTGTGTCTTGTGGGGCTGAATCCCCAGAGCAGCCAGATCACGGCGCATCTCCAGCGCGGTGTCAGGAATCTGGATTAGTTCTGCGCCTTGTACACGGAGGTCGGTGACGCTCTGGATCAACTCTGTAAAGAGCAGCACGTTGCCTCCGCGTAGACGATATTCAGGCAGCACGCCCAGCGCCGCGATCGCAATGACCAGCGGACGTCGGCGCACGGCAAGCGATAGATCGACGATGCTCAACGGCGTGAGGTTGCCGCCTGCACGCTGCAGGGCCGGGGTCAGGTCTGGAAAGACGATGAAGACGCCAACCATCTCGTCGCTATGGTAGAGCACCTTCATCAAGCGCGGGTTGGAGATCATTTTTACGGTGTCAATCGCGAACTTCACTTCACGTTCTGGGAACGGATAGTACTCCCAATTCTGCGCCATCGCCTGATTGTAGACGTTGAGAATGCGCGACCCATCCTGCAGCAGCGCCCGCATGGTGTCGAATCCGCGCACCTGTAGCTCGCTCTCGGCGCGCGCCCACTCTGCAACCTCTTCAAACCAGGCGGGCGGCTGGAACGAACGCCCATCCAAGTAGCAGGAGATCAGGTCTATGGCTTTGGTGAAACCCAGCGCTTCGAGCAGCGCCGGGTAATAGGCGTGATTGTAATTGCTCAGACTCATCATCTGCCGATGCTGAAAGCCGTCGATCAGAATGCCGAAGCCATCCAGCATGCTAAAGCCTTTGGGTCCGAAGATGGCATCCAGGTTGCGCGCCGCCGCCCACTCTGCGACGCGGTTGAAGAGTGCGCCAGCCACCTCCTGGTTGTTTTCCGATTCAAAGAAATAGAAGTGTGCGTGACGCAAGCCATGTTGCTCATTGGATAGGCGGTGTTCCAGTGCTGCAATGCGTCCTACATCACGCCCATTCTCGACGGCGATGAAAAAGTCGGCCACTGAATGGTCATAGAAGGGGTGTTGGCTGGGGGTGAGATAGCGCTTTGCCTCGTTGCGCAACGGCGGCACCCACTGTGGGCAACCTGTGTACAGCCGATAGGGCAGATTAATGAAGCGTGCGACCTGCTTGCGAGATGCCAGGTCAACCTGTTCGATTGTGATCATTGAATCACCAAATTTTTTGACTCGTGGTAGACCGTGAGATGCTGCGCAATCACGTTGTCCCAGCTAAACGGGGGCGTCGTCGCCCAGTTGTGTTGCGCAATCGACAGGCGCAATTCAGGATCCTCAATTAGCCGCCGCAGATGACCGGTCAGATCGCGATCATTTGCGGCAAGCAGACCTTCCCGGCCGTGCTGCACAAACTGATCGATCCCGCTTGATCTTGCCACGATGGGCAGACCGGCGCAGCGTGCCTCTAACGCAGCCAGACCAAAAGACTCGATGGCACAGGTCGAGACGAAAAGATCGGCGCGTGCAAAGAGGTGGCGAATCATCGTCCGCGACTGATAGCCGACCATTTCTACGGCATCCTCCAGCCCCAAGACCTTGACTAGATGTTGCAGGTACAGACGCAGCGCACCGTCGCCGACGACGATCAGCTTGAGCGCGATGCTGCGGGACACCTGTGACTTGAGAGCTGCAAAGATACAGAGCAAGGCGGCGACGCGTTTGCGCGGGCTGAAGCGGGTGACCGTGATCAGTACTATCTCGTGTGAACGTGGCCGAATGGGCGGCGACGCTTTCCAGAAGGGAATGTCGATGCCGTTTGGCAGCAGATGCACCGGTCGCGGCGCAACGAGCCGTGCGATGCCCGCATTGATGAATGGGCTGACCCCCGCAAAGAGTACCGGCCAGGATGACCAGTGCAGCCAGCGGTTGCACATAGCCAGAACGTGTGTGAAGTGCGACAGCTCCGAATGAAAGGTGATCACAGTGGGAATGCCCAGTTTCTGGCTCAGATAAGCACCGCCGAAGGCCGTGGGCGCAATGTAACTTGTGTGACAGTGAACGACATCATACCGTTCACGCTGGAACAGCGCCGCCATCTCACGGAAAGGTGCCCGAGTGTACACAAAGCCAAACTGAGGCGCCAACGGTGCGCGCAGGCGGTGTACGCGAGCCGCGCCGATCTCGGTGGGGCCGGGGATGGGCGTGATCACATGAACCGTATGCCCCGCGCGTGTCAATTGCTGTGCCAGGTCATGCATCTGGATTTCGATACCGCCCCGATGCGGTAAAAACCAGTCACTTAGCAGAGCAATCTTGAGCGACGGGGAATCAGCCATCGGCACAGTCTTTGGTATCGAATTGGTTGATCGCGCAGCGGTGTAATCAATGGCGACGGTGGTCATGGGATATCACTGATTCTCAGAAACTCAGCTTCTTTTCGCTTGAAAAAGTGGATGACGGCCTGCAAACAGCGCAGCGCCATCGGGCCGGTCCTGAAACGACAGTCGAAACGCAGTTTCTCTTTGCGCAGATCGACAAATTCCCACGGATGGACGAAGAGCACCACCGGGCTGGTCAGCCGCTCCAGGTAGGGGCGGCGGATGAGATCGGGCAGTCGTAGCACCGAAGATGTCACCGAAGCAGGAATTCGTTTCAGCGTCGAGGGCGCGGCAGGCCGGTAATAGTCTAGTTTGTATCTGGCCTGCGACGAATCGATCTGATAGCCCGCGTGCTCCAGGAATTTCAGATACGCATCGGGGAATTTGAGATAGGGTGCGCGGAAGGCGATGACCGGGGCAAACTGGCGCAGGGTTTGGCTTGCCAATATGATCTCAGCGGCAGCCTCGGCTGCATCCAGCCGGGTGAAGTCGCGGTGTGTGTCGCCGTGGCTGCCCAGTTCATGGCCCTGTGCGACGACGCGCTCCACCACCTCCGGATAGTAGCGAGCGACAGTGCCGGTCGTGAAAAAGGTCGTGGCAATGCCGGCGCTGGCGAAGAGATCTAACAAGTCGTTCACCCCCGTTTCGATGCCCCGAAAGGTGTTCAGGTAAGGCGGGCAATCCGGTTCCAGATCGATAGTAAGACAGACCTTCATGCCGTTACCCGGACAATCCAATAAGCAGCAGTGGCGAGCAGCGCGCCGCTGCCCACGTCGAGCAGATGGTGCTGTTTGGTGAAGAGCGTGGAGATCGCCACCACCCCAGCCCACACCAGCAGCGCCACCGACCAGCGGCTGCCCGCATAAGCGACGACAATCAGCGCACTGAACAAGCAATAGCTGACATGCATGCTGGGAAAATTATTGAACGGCTTGGAGACGTGCTGGAAGCGGGTCAGGGCATAGGTCGAAGCCGTGTCAGCAGTCAGGCGTTCGCGCCGCTCCACCCGAGTCGGCAACAGCATATAACTGGCATTGGAGACCAGGTAGATGATCACATACCCCAGCATGATGTGTGCAAAGTTGGGATTGCTGTGCAGAAAAATATACGCGCCGTTGCCCAGCACATACGCAGAGAAGTAAGGAATGGCAAAAACCGGCATAAAAGGAATCAGGTCGTCCAGCCGATGGCGGGTGGAGAAATGGCGCGGGCGCTGCGCTGTGTAGTTGTTGACGAGCAGAATCGTCGCAAAGACCACACCCACGAGCAAGGGGTAGAGCAGGGTCAGCCAAGATATGCTCACCATCAAAAACTCCTCAAGCCTCTTAGATCGGTTGTCCAGACGCGGCCAACAGTTGTGGGAAGATCTTTTCTCTGGCGCGCTGCCACTGCGCGCCGTCGTCGATTTCGGCCCAGATCAGATCGTCGATCTTGCAGCAGAACAGATCTATCTGTTCGATTATCGCGTTCAGACAACCAGAGTAATATTCGAGTTTCAGATCTTCCTGAAAGGACTGTTCCGCATACGCGACCATTGCCTGAAATAGTGCAGGCGATACTTTTGAGATGCCGATCATTTCGCCGGTTACATTCGCCAATTCTTCGCGCTGCTTGGAGATGCGTTTGACCCGATCCCCCTTGACTTCGGTAAAGGCTTCATCCCCTGCATGAGTGAACCCAGAGACCACTGTTGCATTGGTGTGGGGACAGGCGATCAGAGCAGCCAAGGCGCGATCTTCATAGATGAGATCCGATTCCAACAGTAGAAAAACATCCTGCAGCAGATGGCGGGCACAGTAGAGCGAATACATGCTGCCCGACGTTGCATACAGCGGATTATACACCGTCTTGATCCCAGGATAGCGCGCCGCCAGCGGCTCAAACTGCGCAGCGTGATGGCCGGTGACCAGCACGATCTCCGTGATGCCGTGACTCAGCAATTGCTTGATCGAACGTTCGACAATCGGCGTGTCGCCCAGCGACAACAACCCTTTGGGGGCATCCGCCCACAGATTTTGTATCCGGCTGCCTATACCCGCCGCTAGAATCACGGCAGTTTTTACAGAAGTTGGTTCAGGCATGGTTGCTGTCTTTCTATGGCTTGGCTGGCCATGGGTTGGGGAGTCTGGAGCGTTCGATCCAGCATCGTTTGAATGTGCGTATCGCTTTGGGGGTTTGTTTCCACGAACCCAAAAATTGGTGCCTGGCAAGCATATTGATATTCAGCGGCCAGCAGTTCGGATAGCTGGTCGGCCCCATCCAGCAGATCTGCGGCAGCAGTGTGATCTGCTGCTGTTCCGCCGGAGAGAGCGCAAAGTAGAGACGGGTGAGCAGCCGCGGGCCGGTTGTCTCCTCGATATCGTCGTCGTTGCGGATCGGGCGCGCCGCCTGCTGCACCACCTGCTCGATTACGCGCTGCAAGAACCAGTGGCGCGGTGCCGCAGCAAAGATACAATTGGCGATCTGGTAGGGCTGCCGATAGCCCAGTTCCTGTTGTCGTTGCCGGGTGAGGTGCGCTTCGATCGCAAAGACGGCAGCGCGCTGGCTGTAGAGATCCCCAAACGGGCGCAGGCATTCCATATCCATGTCAGCATAGAGCCCGCCAGTATGATAGACGATCAGATAGCGAAAAAAATCCGCCCGCTGGATCGCAAACTGGAACCTGTGATAGACATCCAGCACCTCTGGGTACGTACAACGCACAAAATCCAGACAGGCCTGGTCATCGTAGAAGGAGATGCGCCATGCTGGGTTGCAGCGCGGCCACGATGCCTGATAGCGGGCGAGCGCCGGCGGCAAGGCGTGGGTTTTCCAGGTTTGGTGGATAGACTGCGGGATCATCGAGCGCATAGCCAGCGCTCCTTGAAATAACGGATCATAATCGTGTTGTTGCGCTGCTCAGGGTCGCCGCCGCCAGCGTTGAGGCGATAGAGGGCCGTCCGGTCGTGGAGAAACCAATCTTTGCGCGGAATAGCGCAGTGCCGCCGCGCCGGGACGACATATTTCGGCGCGGTGCAGTGCGCACCAATCCAGACATCGTCTACATAGAAGGCGGCAGTTGGCGCACCACTGTAGTCGACGAGCGCTGCACGGGCGAAAAACGCAGGCCGCACCAGATAGCCGGCGTAACCGAGCAGAATATCCACCCGGCGCGACTGCTGCATGCGCGTCGATTTGACTGGGGCAGGCGTCCGCTGCCGAATGTGGTCGAGCAGTGTTGCCGGTCTGTCCGTCAGGTCGTCGGGCACGATCCAGCCACTCATGCCGAGCGCGGCATCTGGCATCGCCGCCGCTGCGCGTGCGAAGGTCTCCACCAGGTCGGGCGGGTAGAGCCGGTCGTCGTCCACAATCAGCAGTAGCTGCTGGCTCTCGTACGCCTCCAATGCCGGGATCAACTTGGTGGCTGGGCCGAAATCTACGCAACGCACGATCTCCACTGATTTGAGTTCGCACAGATACGCCGGGATCGGATAGGGGCGCTGTTCGCGCTGCGAATAGTCTGGTATGTGTAGGCGGATTGCCTGAGGCCGGCGCGACTGGTAGAGCAGGCTCTTCAGTGTGCCCTCCAGCCGCGTGATCCGGCTTGGCGTGGTTGTCAGACAGATGACAATATCGGAACGGTTGGGGTTGCGCGCACAGTAGTCGTCCCAAGCTGAAATACTGCGGCTTTGCAGGCGCAGTTTGTCGCGCAGATCCAACAGTGCATTGCGCCCGGTCATGAAGTGATAGCTGCGCAGCGCGGCGATCGCCGCCAACAGCCCAACAACCCAGAGATACATCCACATGGCTCAACCGTTGTCCACAGCGATGAATTGGCCTCAACGCAGCTCGATGGCCCCGTTTGTCAGCAGCAGGGTCAGCGTCTCTTCGACCTGGGCTTGGATCTTGTCCTGGCTTTCGGGGTAGGCTGCGGCCAGCGCGTCGATGATTTCGGCCACCGTATACTGGCCGCTGCACAACTGCCAGATCAACGCTGCGCTCTGGTTGAGTGCGAAGATGCGGGTCGTGGCGATGCTGTAGAGCATGATCTCCCCGTCCAGCGTCTCCAGCATAAAGCCCTCTTTTTGTTGCGGTTTACGGTTTTGGTCCATCTTCGATTCCAAATTTCTGCAGAATGGCTGGATTGGTAACTGTCGTCCACTGCTGTGGTACAGCGGCCGCGCGGATCTGCGGTCGATAGCGGGCAAAGATCCAATAATAGCGGTAGAACTGTGGATAGAGCAAGGCTTTCACCCGGTGTGGCACGAGAATATCGATGTTGCCGTAGCGTTTGCGCAGAAATGGCTCTACCTGATTGGAGCAATTGAAATAGTCGCCGGCGAAGTAGATCTCGCCCAGTGGATTCACCCAGTGGCTGGGAAAGGTGTCATAGCGATCCGACAGCGCTTTCAGAAACCCCGCTTCATACTGACGGTGATCGGGACGCGCCATCATCCCTCCATGTTCGCTCCAGGGCATAATATCGACATAAATCGATTCATAGAGGATCTGACCATAACCGCCCAGCCGGAAGGTCATGCCATAGTCAGCAAATGCAGGCACCCGTGCTTGCAGCAACTGCCACTGTCCCGCCAGATAGCCGATGTCAGCGTCATGATCCCAGGGCAAGGGATTGCCCCAGCGCCAGGCACCGAGCAGCGTGCCATAGTCGAGCCAGTAGATCAGACCGCTGCCCGCCATGATCTCTTTGAACGTGCGCAGGACATGAATCAGATCCGCCCGATCTTTTTCCGAGAGAAAGGGCGTGCCCAGCAGGTGCGGCATCAGTTCCTGCACGGTTGCTTTGGCTACCTGCACTTCCCGCCAGTAGAATGCGACGGATGCGCGCCAATTCGCCACTTTTTTCACATTACTTTCTCCATAAGCGCTTCCACGAACCAACCTTCCAACTGGGAAAAACTGCCATACTGCAGCCGGTAGGCTGGCACGCTACGGGCCAAACGCACGACCTCCGGGAAGCCATGCTGCGGCAAGTTGCGTGCGTTGATCAGACATTCCATCAACGCCAGCCCGGTTTCAGCCTTCGACAAGGGTGTGAAGGAAAGTGGGCTGCCCGCCACAAAGCAAGGAAAGATAATCGCGTCGAGTACTGCCTCGTTGTGGACCTGCCCGGATCCAAATCGGCGCGGTGCAACCAGTGCGGTGGCTCCATCCCTCGGCAACAGATCCGACAGATCGATCGCCAACGCGGCTTGCAGAGCAGATAGCCCGTCAGCCCGTAGGTTAAGCGGCCGCGTAAAGGCCTGGATCTGGGCAGAGCCTTCAGACACAAAAACCAATTCATCCGTCAGATAAGTATAAGTATACCCCTGCGCCAGCAGCCAGGCCGTCAACGTCGTCTTGCCTGCCTCCATCATGCCCGGCAGCAGCAGCCCGCGCCCGACATGGCCCAGCCCCGCTGCGTGGAAGAGCAGCCCGCCATGACTCCTATTGGCCAGTTGGTAACAGAGCCGTCCCAGCACAACCTCCGGCGTCACTTGGCCCAGGGCGCGCAGCGCAGCGCCAGAGACCCCTTCGAAGCTCTGCACCGGCGCAGCAGCAACAGAGACAAGGCGAATTGTCCAATGGCTGGCGTTCACATACTGACGAGTACCAAGGACAGGGGCGACATCCGCCAAAATCATCTCGACAATTCCGCGCGCGGCTTCCCCTGAGTATTCCACTGTCACTGTGCTGCCGCCAAAAGAAATCAGGTGTGTTTCCATCATCCAACCAACTCGCTACTCATCGAATGGGTGTACTTTGAATGGCCCCAGCAAACTGGTGGCATAGATCGCCAGATCCCACAGGATGTGGGCTGCATGGCGCGCACGCCCCACGCCGACCGGTGTGGTTGCCGGCAATCCGTAGTACATGCGCACCCACCATTCCGATGGCCAGAAAGTCTCGCGCAGGCTACGGCGCAGACCGCGGCGCACATGTTCACGAAACCATTGCCTGGGATATCCTTCATACACCTCGCCGACGCCGCCGGGCACGCGCGCCACTGGCAATTGAAGCCTGTCGAGCACTGCCTCTGACCACGGCGTCAGGAAGTGGAACATGGGCAAGGCATTGAAGAGTTGGGGATAGCAGCGCCGGACACGCTCCCAGTCTATCACAGCCAGCCACTTCTCCACCAGACTAACGATGTCTGCGGCACCCAACAGCCGCCCCATCGCCAGGCGCAGCGGCACGCTGAAGCCATGATGATAGAGATGCCAAAGCATCTCCTCGCGGCCCAGCGTGTAGGCCGTGATGCCGTCCAGGTCGAACGACATCGCCCTCGCGACCAGGTCGTCATACGTCCCCGATGGCAAGCCATAGGGCTTAAAGCGGAAAAACAGGTTGAGGTGCAGTTCGACGCTGATCGAAAGCTGGTCCACCTTGCGTGTTGCTTCAGCGCAATGCTGGTGATAACGGCTCAAGCCGTGCAGCAGTGTCGGCGCGATCTGAAAGCCTGCGGCACCCAGCAGTTGATACGCATGCACTGCCTCCTCCTGCCTGACCAGGATATCCAGGTCGCGGCGGGGGCGCAGCCCAGGCTGGGGGTAGACCAGATGGGCGAGCGCGGCACCCTTGAGCACCAGCGCCTCAATGCCTGCTCCGGCAAAGGCCTGCAGGATCTCGCACAAAACCTGATCGTAGATCGAGGTTGCCCGCTGGTGGCGCAAGTAGAGTCCTTTGAGCGCTAGATGCACCGGCTCTGGCACGGGCGCGTCCACCGCTTGCAGATGGGCATAGAGCAGCGGTGCCATCCCGTGCTCCTCGGCGAGCGCTGGCAACGCTGCCCAATCGTCAAAGTCCGTCACGGCCTGGCGGAGACGCGCTACAAAGACCGGATGGCGCTCCGCCCGCGCACAGAGTGCGATCAATGCTGTGGCGCTGGTTGTTACTGGTTGACGCCCTCTGTTCAACTCAAAATCTCCCGTACGGCGCGGCTGGCCATGTCGCGAATGATACGCCGCGTGCTGGCCCAAGCAAAGAGTACGCTCAAAAGCAGCCAGCCACACGCCCCTGCGCCTGCATATTGATAGGTCAACGGTGTGTTGAGCAATGCCATCCCCGTTTGCTGACAGAGCAGCCAACTCACTGGCCAGGCTGCCAGCAGCGCCACTACCCCGCTGCCAAACCCGATCGCCACCGCCTCACCGGTGATCAGCCGGTTCAGCGTCCTGCTGTCGCCTCCCAGCGCACGGATCATCCCAATTTCGCGGCGTCGCTCCAGCACATTCAGACTCATCAGATTGGCCAGGCTCAACCCGCCGACGAGCGCAAAAAGCAGGCTCATGGCCAATACGACCGCCTTCACCAGCCCAAAGATTTGCTGGGTAGTGGCAAGGCGCACGAAATTCGGCTCCATCACGGTTGGGCTGAACCGGTAGCGATGTAGACTGTCTTCAATGCGCCGCGCGGCGGCAAGCTGTGCCGCCGCAGAGTGCTCTGTCGTACCCACCAAGAAAAAATTCGCCTGCCCGCCGCGTCCGCTGCTTTCGCTCAGATAGCGATAGGTGACGTAGGCCGCGGCGCTGTGAGTCAGCGAATAGCCCAGAAACTGGCTCGTCGCCACCCCCACGATCTGCCATGCGACCGGCGCACCGGCCACGTCAAGCACAACGCGGCTGCCCACGCGCAAATCGGGCTCCATGCGCAACAGTTCGGTATCGACGACAATACCATCCTGGTCATCGGTGCGCAGCCAACGCCCGGCGACCAGGGTCGGCTGCAAAAAGGGCGAATCCGGCGGCAGGCCGACCAGATTGATCTCCCGCGGCGAATGCGATCCATCGGGACGCAGTCGCACGCTCCTGTCCACCAATCGCGCCTCCACGTTAGCAATGCCGGGCAGTGCCAGCACTTCGTTGCGCACGAGATAGCCGCCGACAGGGACTTGCGTCTCGAAGCGCACGTCGGCCAACCAGTAGTTCATGACTGTCTCCAGCGTCCGCTGGAGAGATGTACCCAGGGTCGTGGCCGTCACAAAAATCATGCCAGCCAGCACGAGGGTCACCATCGTAAAGACGAGCCGCCTCTTGTGCCGCAGTAGATTGCGTCCGGCGTACAGCATCTGGGGCGAGACGCGGCTGGCGCGCCCAACTCGCTCCAGCCAGCTTTGGCCAAAACGGTCAATGACACCCGGTGCCTGGCCGAGCGCCTCCCGTACGGTCAAGGCTGTCCCGCGCCAGACCGGATGCAGCGCACCGAGCACTGGGGCCCCCAGCCCCAGCCCCAGCCCGACTGCAAAGGCAGGCAGCGGCGGGGTAAGCTCTGTCACTTCCTTTGCCAGCAACCAGGCTGCCACCGCGTATGCGCAAAGCAGGCCGGCAGGATAGCTCAGAACGAGAGCGACAAGCGAGGCGACCGCGCCGAGCAGCAACGCCTGCCCCAGGTAGAGCGCGACAATTTGCCGCCGCTCGAACCCTAGGGTTTTTAGCACGCCGCTCGACGCCTGCTCGCGCGCCATGATCGCCATCATGACATTGCTGACCCAGACTACGCTCAGCAGCGTGCCCAGCAGCGCCAATGCACTCAGAAGCGTAATCGACGTCTCGACAAAGCGGATCAGCGTTCCACTTGCTGGCTCTGGCTGGCGTGCGCTGTAGGCAAGGCCGGACTCGGCCAGCATAGCCTCCACTGCCGCCAGTGTCTCTGCGCGCGCGGCTGGCCCCAGCTCTGGGGTCAAGAAGAGATAGATCCGGTCGTAGCCGCTGCGCCCGGTGAGTTGGGTCAGCCCGTCCAGGGTGGCAAAGCCGTGGAGCAGGTTGCTGAGGAAGCGGCTGGGCGTAGCCGCGGGATCATAGATCACGCCCGCCACCTGCACCGGTGCCTCGCCCAGATTGTCACGGTAAAGCCGGACGGTGTCGCCGGGACGAGCGGCGGTCACATCTTGGGTGGAGCGTTCCAGCGCCAGCGTGACCGGCGCTCCCTGCGGCCATTCCCCACTTGCCAGGTTGAGCTGGCTGTGCTGCGTTGCGGTCAGGTCGGAGCGCGCCTGCAGACGCAGTTCGTACCACAATTCGTCGCCATAGCTCATGCGAAAGCTGTCGCTGCGTCCGGCCCCGGCATGTGCGATGTGAGGCAGCGCTTGAATCCGCTCCAGTACGGCCACCGGCAACCCTGCCGCTGCAAAAATCGCATCGGGCTGCGCAACGCCGACGGTTGCGAGCGTCAGACTCTCCACCAGCACAGCGCGGCTGACCAGCAGTGTCGTCAACGTAAAGACGCTGATGCCAATCGCCAGGATGGTGTGCCATGTCTGCTGTGGATAGCAGCGCAGATCGCGCCCGATCTTGCGCCAGCCAACGCCAATCATAGGATCATATATTGCAGCCACTGATACCAGGTTGTGACGTGATGGCATCTACCTGGGCGTCGGCGTAGGTGTCGCGGTCGGTGTCGGTGTACCCGTCGGCGTCGCGGTCGGCGTGACTGTGGGTGTCGCGGTTGGCGTGTGGGTCGGCGCACCGGGTGTCACTGGCGTATAAGTCGGCGTGGCAGTGGGTGTCGCAGTCGGTGTGACAGTCGCCACCGGCGTCTGAGTTGAGGTAGCCGTCTCCGTCGGTGTGCTGGTGGGTGTGGCCGTCGGTGTGCTGGTAGGCGTCGCCGTCGGTGGCGGCGGCGGCGGCGTCGTAGTCGCTTGCGCATGAATGGGCAGCACACCTATCTTTACGACAGGTGTGATCCATATAGCCGGCAATAATGCGTCGGCTGCCACGGCACCACCCGTGAGCGCCAGCATCGTCAGCAGGCGGCGTCGGCTGACCAATCGCCTGGCGGCTGCGGGTGCTCCGGTCGGACTCTCTCCAGATAGGGAATAGGGCTGTTCCTGGTCGCTCATCATCTTTTTTCCTTTTGCAATGGGTCTTTATGCACTTGGATACCATTTATACACGATCATTCAAGAAGTTCCAAAAGCTTCCCAGCAATTCCAACTATAGAACGCGGCACCCAGGGGGTACCGGGCGGATTGGGCGGATCAAAGCGGATAAAAAGAGGAAAAATCCGTAGAAAGTTGGCTACTCCACCCGGCCATCCACTAGATGTAACGATCTTTCTGCTCGCGCCAGCAGCGCCGCGTCGTGAGTAGCCAGGAGCAGGGTGCGACCGCGGCCTGCATAGTGCGCAAAGAGATCCATGATGGCGCTGCCGGTGGCTGAATCCAGGTTGCCGGTCGGCTCGTCGGCCAGCAAGAGGGGCGGATCGTTGGCCAGCGCGCGCGCAATCGCCACACGTTGCTGCTGCCCACCCGAAAGCTCGGCGGGGAAGGCATCGGCCTGTTCGGCCAACCCGACGGCGGCCAGCAGATCTTGCGCCCGTCTCTGTCGCGCCGCCCATCCCCGAATCGCTCCCAGTTCCATGGGAAACATCACATTCTCCAGCGCGGTCAGGCTGGGCAGCAGGTGAAAGAATTGAAAGACCACCCCCACCTGCGTGCGCCGCCAGCGCGCCAGCGCGTTTTCGTCCAGGGCGTTCAGCGCAACGCCGCCCACACAGACTCGCCCACTGCTGGCACGATCCAGGCCACCGACCAGATTGATCAGCGTTGATTTGCCGCTGCCCGAACGGCCTGTGATGCAGACAAATTCCCCCGCCTCGATAGTCAGTGAACACGACTGGATGGCTGTCACCACCCGCGCACCGGTCTGATAGCGCTTGGTGACGTCAGTGAGCTGGATCAATGGCAACATCGCTGCACCCTACCCATTAATTTTGGCGTCGTCTTCAGCGCCGGATCAACCCCACGGCAGCCAACCCGGCCACAGCCAGCGCCGGATAGCGAACCGTAGCCGGGCAGGTTGCACCAGAAACACAACCCCCGGCTACTGCCATGAGATCAATGGAAACAAAATTAACTGTTGCATAATCATCATTAACTGCATAATCATCGGCAGAAAAATTGGCGGCGCGTCAAGTGGATCGACGCTATCCCGGGAAATTATGGGCAGGAACAACCGCACCGGCCTATATTCATTCTCAAGTTCCTGCGGCGCATCATTGGCGAAACCGTCGCCATCCTGGTCGACCACCAGGCTTAACCGCGTGTCGCCGCCCTCCCAACTGCCAAAGTCCAACTGGGCCGCCACGCCGTCGAGTACCACGCGCGATTGTTCGAAGACCGCAGCGGCACCATCCGGTGCCATTTTGACGATTTCCAGCGCAAAGACCAGCGGCCGGTCTGATTTGACCGTGAAGAGACCCGTGCCACCGTCGATCTTTGTCTGCAATGGCTGGCCGCTCGCCAGTTGAATGTTCTTTACGTCGACGCTGACGCTAGGCTGTGCCTCGGTCAACCCGCGTTCGGCAAAGCCTAGATTGACAGAGATGGTGGCATCGGCACCTGCTGGGCTGGTTGCGGTCATGCTGACATTGCTGGCGTCGGGGCTGAGCGTAAGCACATAGCCGATATCCGTGATGCCCGCCGCACGCGTCTGCGCAGAGGGCGCTGCGCTGACCTGGGCCAGATCACCCTGATCGGTCACGAAGTCAAGTTGCATGTTGCCGCTGCCCTGGTTACCGGTCAGATTGAAGGCTAGATCACTGGAGAGTGCGCCGTTGCGGTGCTGGAGCGCATAGGTGCCGGCATCACGAATGCCGTAGACACGGTTGTGGCTGCGATTGTTGTCCTCGGCGCTCAGGCCGTCACTGAAAGCCAGCGACTGATAGTCGCCTTCGTTGAGAATTGCATTGCACGCACCTTCCGCATTCTGCGCCGCGGCGTTGACGGTGACCACAGCGCCGATGGTGAGCGTGTGGCAGTTTTCGGTCTGATAGGCCACGGGGCTACCCGCGTCGAACAACGTCCGCGTACCGGCTGCGTCGCTACCGGCGCTGGCCGTGCCCAGCAGGATCAGATTGCGCAGGGCATGTGCAGAGAGCTGGCGCAGATCGGGCAATGGGCTGCTGGCGGCGTCACCGCTCAGGTCGATGCTCTTGCCCAGGGAAGCGATCGTAGTGCTGTAGCTCCACGAGGCCGTCGCCAGATCGAAGCGCACTTTGCGGCTGTTGTCGCCAGGGAAGTTGCTGTCATACACGTAGAGATCGAACAAGTTGTTGCCCAGGTTGACCACCTGGTAGGGTGCCAGAGTCAGGCTGCTGGCACCCTCGCGCGCATAGAGCAGCAGAATGAAGGGATCGGCGGCATCCGGAGCAAGCTGCAACTGTTGGCGGAGGCGGGCAAGGATTTCCGCTGGTCGTCGGCCGCGAACATAGCCGCTGTCAGTGCCTACATCTTTGCGCATGGAATATGCGCCTGCACTGAGCCGGTTAATGTAGCCGTTCAGTTCGTTGGTCAGCGTCAGTTGTCCGGTGTGGGTGACGGTGACCGCCGGGTTGAACTGTGATGGCTGCTCGTTATTGCCCAGATAGAGGCGCAGACTGGCGACCGCCATCCCATACGCGTTGCCGTATGCAGTGCTCTGATGCGAGGCGATCAGCTTGCGGATGCTGAGATCGATCGTGCAGCTAGTGCCATCTTCGGAGAGCGTGCCACGTTTGCAGACAGTGTCCGCGCCATATATGTCGATCAACGTGGCATCACCTGGGTCAAGCTTTTCGCCAAAGTTGCCGAAAGCGAACCCGTCCACGCTGGGACAGAAGCCGTTGTTCGCCTCGATTACGCCAGTGATGCCAGTGGTGCAGTTGTTTGCCATCGGCGTGTTGGTCGGTGTGACCGTGGGCGTATGGGTTGGTGTGCTGGTGGCCGTGGGCGTCACAGTGGGCGTGTCCGTCGCCGTGGGTGTGGCTGTACTTGTCGGCGTTGCCGTGGACGAAGCAGTCGCCGTGGGCGTCACAGTGGGCGTGTTCGTGGCTGTGGGTGTGGCTGTGCTTGTCGCCGTTGCCGTGGACGAAGCAGTCGCCGTGGGCGTCACAGTGGGCGTGTTCGTGGCTGTGGGTGTGGCTGTGCTTGTCGCCGTTGCCGTGGACGAAGCAGTGGGCGTGTTCGTGGCTGTGGGTGTGGCTGTGCTTGTCGGCGTAGCCGTGGGCAAAGCAGTCGCCGTGGGCGTCACGGTAGGCGTGTCCGTGGCTGTGGGTGTGGCTGTGCTTGTCGGCGTAGCCGTGGGCGAAGCAGTGGGCGTGTTCGTGGCTGTGGGTGTGGCTGTGCTTGTCGGCGTAGCCGTGGGCAAAGCAGTCGCCGTGGGCGTCACGGTAGGCGTGTTCGTGGCTGTAGGGGTGGCTGTGGGGGTGGCTGTGGCTGTGGCTGTCGGTGCTGTCGGCCCAAAGGCCTTGACACCTTTGAGTTCTATATATCCCGTAGAGCCATATGTTCCATCGTTTCTGACCGCAAATTTGAGATATCGGGTGCTAAACTGCGTGACCGATATTTTTGTAGGCTCAGCGATGCGATTATTGGCGGTGTCATTGGTGCCCGCTGTCACCACCGTTTCGGCGCTTACTGCTATCCAGCCAGCATCAGCGTGATCAGGTGCTGTGTTTTCAGTGTTGGCGTGTCTAAAGATTTGAATGTGGGTGGCTTTCCCATCCGAGAACATTTGAAAAATGCTGAATCTGTCTATCGTTTGCACAGATTGAATATCCACTACCAAAATACCAGCGCCAGCTCCTGCTGTACTACTATTATTCCAGGTGCTACCGGCATTAGCACCAATACCAGTGTTCCAGTAATCTTCACTATTTACGTGGACGCCCTGGTCATACAGAGCCTGGGGAGCCTGCCAGCCACCTGTCCAGGTGGTCAGACTGGTTTCATAAGGAGTGGCTCCGCCTATGCCAGCAATCTGGATAGGCACTGCCACGGGATTGGTGCTGGACGGCCCGCCTCGCAGAAGGTTGATAGATCCTTGTCCCTGAGCATAGAGTTGCGTAGATCGAACTGCACTCATCGTGAGCAAGCTAATTACCAGTAACAAAGTGATTTTTACAGACAGATTCTTGTATGACATTTTTTCTGTCTTTCTTTGCTATGGTCGATCAACGCTGCATCAACACCTTCCCGGAAGCTAAAATGATGCTACCTTGAAATTGGACTTTTGACAAATCGAGACGATTAGAATCCCAATAATGAGGAAAAATCAGGCAAAAATGACCAAAAAGTGGATGATCCAGAATTACTTGGAGGTTTGAGCGAATCGAGTTGCTGCTCAAATCCCCAAGTAATTATCCAAATCCGTTTCTATCGGCTAAAAAAACTGTAAATTTTTGCAGTACTTCAAAAGGCACACACAACTCTCTGGGATTTATCAGTGTGCTACCAGGAGGCGCGTGTGATTTTTAGGGTACTGCGTAAACTTCTATGTTTTGGCATCACTTTAGGTCATCCTGAGCCGTAGCACAAAATTAGTTGTCAAAAGTCCGATTTTCAATTGGACTTTCATAGGGCGTGTTTCTTACCGATGTACACAAGCATAGCACCTTTTTCCTATTTGATCTGCCAACTACTTGTCACAAAAATAGCAAGTTTTACGTAAGAAAGAGAAAAATCGAAAGATCAACCTACGAAGTTGTTTACGGAAGACGGGGAAGTGCCAACAAAAAACCGTCCGGGAAGTGTTCACTTCCCGGACGGTTTCGTCAACAGTATGTAGGGCGGATTGACAATCCGCCTTACAGGGGCGGCCGGCCCGCACAGGCCAACGCGTAGGTGGCGGCCTCGTCCAGGGACATGGCATGGCCGGCCGCCCAGGCTGCGGCGTATGTCTCTGGGTGCAGGGCGGCCCGGGCCGCGGCCAGCACATCCTCGTAATCGTCACGGCTCTCCGGGACGATAAGCGCGCCGGTGGCGCTAAGCCACTGATCCGCAGCCGCCACCATACACAGGGCGCGGGCTGGATCGCCCAGCCGCTCCACCAGCCTGGCCAGCACCACCAGAAACCAGATGAGGCTGGATTGGGCATTCATAGCGCGTATCAGGGCCAGACTCTGCTCACACAGCGTCCACGCCTTGTCCAACGCCCCCTCTTCCAGGGCAACACGGGCCAGGGCGCAGAGCATAATGCTCATCCCCTGCCTGTTTTGGACTTCCCGACTCAGCGCCAGCCCCCTTTCCATCAGCGGGCGCGCCACGGCATATTCCCTGGCCTTGAGGGCAACAATGGCGAGATTGGTCACACAGAGCAGTATCAGAGTCTTATCGCCAAGCTTCTGGGCCAGGGCCAGCCCCTCTTCCAGATGCAGACGCGCGCGGGCTGGGTCTGCCTGACGGCTCAGAATAATCCCCAGATTGGTGAGCGCCCGAATCAGGCGCGGTCTGTCGCCGATCACCCGCGCCAGCCCCACGCTCTCTTCCACCAGCGTGCGGGCTGTGGTCTGGTCGCCGTAATCAGAAACCAGACGCCCATACAGGTGGAGCGCGCCGACAAGGGCAGACGCGTCGTCCCCGGCCCGGGCCAGGGCTTCGGCCAGATGCTGCTCGGCTTTGGCATAGAAGCCAAGTCGCCAGAGCGCCATCCCTATGCTGGTGATGGTGCGTAGCATCTTTGCGTCCTGGCCCAGACTCTCCCAGCCGTTATTACAATGACGGTGGGCAACCTGACCGCCCTGCGCCAGACGAGCCTGAAACGAATGTTGGCCTATTCCAGTGTGGCACACGCTGGCTATCTGCTGGTGGGGATTGTCCCCGGCTCAACCGAAGGCAGCAGCGCGGCCCTCTTTTATCTCTTCGCCTATGCCTTTATGAATATCGGCGCGTTTGCTGTGGCGATTGCCATGGAAAAGGCGGGCGAGGGCGATGTGGAGCAGAGCCGTCTGGCTGGGGCGGCCAACCGCTATCCCTGGCTGGCGCTGGCAATGGCAATTTTTATGCTCAGTCTGGCGGGCATTCCACCCCTGGCCGGTTTCTTCGGGAAGCTCTTCCTCTTCAAGGCAGCGGTGGATGGGGGCTGGGCCTGGCTGGTGGTTGTGGGCGTCTTCAACAGCGCCATCAGCGCCTACTATTACCTGCGGGTGACGGTGAC
>Ga0209284_10002846_pt1 | contig 22599 bp, 23 predicted proteins | sample FRY03_FD_187211 | JGI IMG/M metagenome (GOLD analysis project Ga0209284, IMG submission 187211) | Freshwater microbial communities from Lake Fryxell liftoff mats and glacier meltwater in Antarctica - FRY-03 (SPAdes) (version 2) | ecosystem: Environmental > Aquatic > Freshwater > Ice > Glacier...
ACACCTGTGTTATTTGAACCTGTTGTGTTTGAAAGTAAAGCAGCTCTTCCAATACCTGTATTATCGTTTCCTGTTGTGTTTGATTTTAAAGAATCTTCGCCAAAGGAAGTGTTATTTGAGCCTATTGTGTTTGCTTCTAAAGCACTTTGACCATTAGCTGTATTTCTACTTCCTGTTGTGTTTGAAAATAAGGCAGTTTGACCATTAGCTGTGTTACTATTTCCTGTTGTGTTTGAAAGTAAAGCAGCTTGTCCAAAAGAAGTATTTGATGAAACATCGCCTTTACCGTTATTCCAAACAGTCTTATCTGCATCGTTAAATTCTAAATGCGATATTAAAGGGTTTTTAGTATCAACTTGACCTTTAGTTGCTAAATGTGTACTTGCAGTTGCAGGTGAGGCTATTACAGTACCCCCAACCGTAACATTAGTTCCATCCGTAGAAATAGGACTGTCTATCAACTCGTTTGCTGATTTATATGGGATATTACCAGTTGTTATTGCTGTTGGTGTTATGGTTAAAGCTTCTACGTCTGCTGATGCAGTAACTTGTCCCGTAAAACTTGGCGAATCTAAATTTGCTTTATCGTCTAAAGAAGATTGTAAGTTTAGTATGTCTGAAATTTGTGACTGAATTAAATTAACCCATTTAGTTGAGTTGTAATAAATTATTTCATCAATTCCATAGGTTAATGAGCCATTACCTAAATCTAAAGTACCCGCTACACTTACTCTATAAACACTACCAGTTAATCCTGTTCCGTTAATTAAAGTAGGAGTGTTTGTTGTTGCGTTCCAATTACCATTAAAACCCCTTAATAATGGTAATTTAATTTTTTTCGCATCACTTGTACCTGTATTTATTGCTGTAAAAAACCCATCATCAGTAAGTGTGGTTTGCTCTAATAATTCACTAAATAACTTAGCGTTTGCTATTATTTCTAATAATTGTGCAAATTGACTATCTGTATATGCCATATTAATAATTTTTAGTCCAAGCTAATATTCCTTTTCCTTTAGCAGATGCTAAAGCAATACCTATTTCTAAACTTTGAGGTGAATCTATTATAAGTTCTTGTTCTGTTGTTAAGAATTGCTCTCCACTTTGCTTCAAATTTACGACAAATTTTTTAATGTTGTAATTACCGTCCCCCGTAACTTCTGGTGGTTCAGATAACTTGTATGAAAGACCATTTATAATAACGTATTTATGGGCAAAAACCAATCTTAACTTGTTAGCCATTTGAGTACTTAACTTCAAAAAAGTAAATCTTTGAACATCAAAAACAACATTATCAGTTACATAATATTCTTTATCTCCATTATAGCCTTCTGTTTCTTGCTCGCCAATGTCGTCTTGATATCCAAATATTCTTAATTTATTTTTTATTCCTGTTTGATAATTAAATTTACCTTTGTTCTCATCATCATAATAAGTAATATCAAATAAAAAGTCGCTATCACTAACTTCATTAATACATTCAGAAACGTAAGTAAAATCAATATTATCTATATCTGTCCCAGCTTCTATTAAAACGTTAAATCTTTCAGAAATAAGAGTGTTAAATTCATATATCTCATAAGGCTGTATATTGTATTTAGCGGAAATGTTTTTTGAAACAGCAGCACCTGTATAAGCAATGTTAAATTCTAAAATAAAACTATTTTTTGCGTCAGAATACCTAATACTATCAATTGGAACTTGTCCTAAACCGTCAATAGTAACTAAATTACCTTCTGTATTTGCCCAAATAGGCAAAGACGAACCGTAATTAAGTTGTTCTATAACTGCATTAGTTAAATAATTTAAAGAGTTTACTACTCCAAAGTAAATAGCACTTCGACCATTACCTATGTTAAAATAAGTAGAAGTAGATTTTGCTTGTAAATTTATATTTGATGTTTTTTTAACTGCTGTTAAAGGTATTTTTACTCCTTCATTATTTAAAGAATAGCAATTTATATAATTTGCGTTTGTTTTAAATTGAGTAGTAATTACATCATTAGCTAAATACTTTTGAGTATATCCATATTTTGTTAATCGTAATTCGTTAAAACTTAAAGTATTTTTTTGATTCTTTTTACCGCTTTCTACTTTAGCAAATCTAAAGGAATTTATTTCTGAAATATCAAAAACCGTTTCTGAAACAACTGTTACTCCATCTACAATAAAGCTTTTGCTTTTAACACAACCAAACCCATCTTTTACATATAAAATATAATTATTTGAAGCTTGCCCAGTAAACGTACTTGACGATTGAAAAGTAACGTTATCTAAAGAATAAGTGTAAACAGATATTTCAGCAGATATAAAAGTAATAGTACTAGATACTGTTGCTCCGCTTGTGTAATTTGCAATTGTTATATTAATATCCTCCTCTATTATACTGCGAGTATTTATAGTTTGAACAGTGCCAATTAATGAGCCTAAAGAATCCACCACTCTTAAAGCCTTTGGTATTCCCCTATCAATAATTACTGTAACTGGTGATGTTTGAGCTGAAACAGTAAGAACATCATCTACATAAACACTATAAGAGTTGTCACCCCCTTGAATTGTTAGTTCAACGTCTGTTTTATTACATTTATTAGCCGTGTTTTCAGAATAACTTGCAATAGTTACATTTTTATCTACCGCCAACGTGTCATTGGAAAATGTAGAATTAATACTACCATTAGCAATAGCTGTACCGCTTGAAGCTAAAAACAACCAAGAAGGGTTATTTAAAGTTATTGTAACTACGTTAGCTAAAGAAGTTGCAACTAAACTACCAACTTTACCTGTTCCAAAATTAACAAGACCTGTATTAGAGTAATCTAAATTAAAAGAAGATGCATAATTTGTTGCTGTTTGATTAACGTCATAAGGATCAGTAACCGCAGATTGATAATTTCTAAACCTAGATAATTTAAAAGTTTCTAATAAAGGAAGTGTTCCGCTACCTATATTTACATTAATACTTAGTGTTTCATTTAAGGAAACCTCTGGAGAAGTATTAAAAGTTAAAGTTATTGTACTTGCCATTATATTCTTGCTTTAATTAATGTTATTTTAGCTTCTTCTGAACTTTCTAATTTAACCAACCTTCCGTATTTTTTTTGTCCTTTTTCAATATACTCAATTAATCCGAAATAATTGTAAACTTCTAATCCGTTTACTTTTGTTTTTTGTAAAAACTTTTTCTCTAAAATTTGATCCATACTAAACGTAAAGTTAATCATTGTTGCCTCAACTCTTGCGTTTGGTAAATCTTTAATTTCTACACCGCCACTTTCGCTTAAAACAAAACTATTTCTTTCTGTTATTAAATTTTGATTTGCATTACTAGAATTAAAAGTTATTCTTTTATTTGGAAAATGATACAAACCTCTTTTTAAAGAATACCCATGACCGTAATACAACCTATTCATTGGACTAAGCCATAAATTCCAAGCACTATCTGGGTCATAAATACCAATAGGCTTTGATGTAAACCTGCCTTCATAATCCCATTTTTTATGTGTAATAAACGTGCCTGAATTATACGCATCGTGAATCCAAATATCATTATCTCTTTTACTATCTTCTTTTGGGTACAATCTAAAAGGCAATCTTCTTGTTAACTCGTAAGCAACTGCATCTGTTCTAAACTTAGATACCGCTTCGTATTTTGCATTATTTTTAGTTATAAATGTGCTAAATTCAGATTTTCCGTTAGGCTCATCTAAACCGTTTAACTCTTCATATTTTAAGCTACCTTCATGACCTAAAGTTACATTCGAGAAATAATCAATTGTTGAACTTTCGTATTCTATTTTATCAACTTCACCTAAAGAAATACCTATAAAATTTTGTTGAGTATGTGTTGCTTTTTCTATTCTAACATATTCAGTACTACCTATAACCTCTGTAAACCAACATAAAGGCTCTAAATAATTAAAACTTTCAAAAGCATCTTTAAAAGATGTTGATAGTTGTATTTTTTGATCTTCTCCTGATGAATTTTTGTAATTATTTGGAAATCCCCTAGCCCAAAGACCATTGTCAACTACCATAAATTCATATTCACCATTTTCTTCAAAAACACTAGATTTAACTAATCCTGTTTTACCTGTTATTTTAGCAATTAGTCTATCAAAAAAGTTAATGGGCTTAATACATTTACCTATTGTAACAAACTCGTTATAAGCAGTCAAATCTTCAATTAATAAATTACTTTTTAAAACGTTTAAATAAACGTCAATACGCCCCGTTGGCATTAAAGTACCTCCGTCAAATGATGTAAAAGCCGTAAACACAATCCCTAAACTTTCGTTTTTATTTAAAGTTTCTTCTAAAGGTGCTGTTAAATTTTTAGTAACGTTAATGTTTCCAATAGCCGCAAACGTTTGTAAAACAGTTCTTTTTATTAATATATCGTTAGTGCCAACTAATTCTGTTTTAATTAAATCTACTGAAAAACCATTAAATTCAGAATATCTCCTAATTGTTTTTGTTATTTTATACTCTAAATCTAAATTTAATTTTAATCTTAATTCATCTTCTGCTCTAAAAAAGAATAAATCTCCAATTGGTATTTGACTACCCAAATCGTAAGTATTTGGACGACTAAATGGTAACAACGTATCGTTTCCACTAGAGGAGTTAAACGGCAATTGAACATCTTTACCACTTGAACTGTAAATTACATCTAAAGGTATAGTTCTTGATGTTTTATCATTTTCAGAACTTATTCTTTGATATCTATAACCATTTATTCTATAATCTGTAATTTGCTTTGATTCTAATAAACTTTCTATAAATATTTTCCTACCCAATGGCTGAAAAATCTCTGTTTTTAGTTCGCCAATATTTTGTTCATCAGCAGATAAATCTGTTAATAAATCATACTCATCACTTTCTCTGTTTTTAATATCAGAATACAAACCACCTTCTGTAGAATTTACAGTAACACTACCTGTTCTTGATATTTCTTTAAAAGTAGCCATGTCTAATTCTTGAATGTATCTAATCTCCCACTCTTCGCTCAATGAAAATTTATTCTTTTCATATTTAGTAAGTATTACTTTTTCCTCAATACCTAATGTATAATAAATGTTTTTTAAATAATTAGAAGCATCTCCAAAAAACTCTAAATCAATATCTATTTTTGACGTAATTCCTCTACTGTCAGAATCTCTTGAATAACTTTTAACATCATTACTCCAACCCTTTGGCTCTTGTATTGGTAATTTACCAAATTTACTAGAGTAAAGTTCATATAAAACAGAATTATTCCTTTCAATGTTTTCCATTAATAAGCTTTGTTAGTTTTTATTTCTACTTTGTTGTTTACATTTATTGGTCTTGAAGCTAATTTCTTTACCTCTCTCCAAACCATTTCGTTACTTGATGCTAACATATCTATTTTATTTAATAAAGCCTTATCTGTAACGTTTTCACTTAAAGAACGACCATTACTAGACATATTCATTTCAAAAACAACTCTTTGTAAGTCGTCATTAGCTAAAGAATTAAAATAATCTTCTTGATTTTTAAATACCTTATCCCCTTTTTCTAAATAAGTTAAAGAATTTCCACCCTTAGTACCCATTGTTTTAAGGTTTCCAAATTTATCTGTAATGGGTTCGGGTCTTTTCTCTTGTGTTATAGCCCATCCTTTAGGTGCGTTTTCTGTACCTTGTTTAAATTGAGGTAAAGGCTGTGATACTACGAGTGCCGCTTGTGCTAAACCCAATCCAACTATTAAAGGTATTGCAAAAGGAGATAAAACCCCTGTTTGCGCAATTACTTTAGCTACACCAACCGCTGTGTCAATAGCTATTTTAATTAAAGCATTTTTACGTTCTTGTTTTGCCTTTCTGTTATTAATATCCCTTTCTCTTTCATCAAATTGTTTTCTTGCAGCTTCTTTAGCCTCTGATGACGCTAGGTCATTGTTTAAAATTAAATCCCTTGTTCTTTGAGCTGCTTGTAATTCAATATCATAGCTCTGTAAACTAGCATCTAAAACACTGCCTATTAATTCTTTTGATAAATCAGCCCAAGCACCAATTTTATCAGCACTAAATAATTCATCTGTTTTATCTCCTAAACTGTCAAATATAAAGTCAAATTTAGAAAAATCAACGTCAAATATATCCCCAAAAGTATCTGTTACTCCTTTAAATAATTCTTTATATTCTTTAAAATCATTTTTTCTATTTTTTATTTCTCTTAACAATTTATTTGCCGCCGCATACATTTCTAAAGTTTCCTTACTGGCCGGTTGTAGCTTGGGTGCATCTGCTAGTCCATTTTGTACATCTTCAAAAGGTTTTTTTAAGTTTTCAAAAAATTTAGTATCAAATCCAACAGGTTTTAAAACATTAAATTTAACTTCTAAATCGGCTAAAGCGTCTTTTGCGTTTTCAATTTGTTTTGTAAACTTAAAAAATTCCCGTCTACTTAATGCTGTTTTATTTATAGACTCTTCCGCTAATGATATTTGTTTTTTATAAAATTCTATTGTTCCTTTTAAAAAATCAATATTCTCCAAAGCTTTTAATTTCTCCCAAGCTTTTAATTCTAAATCTAAAACAGCTATCTTACTTCGTATAGCCCTAGCCTGTTCTTTTGTAGAGCCAAGTAATTCGTCTTCTAATTTCTTTTTTTCTTCTAAAACAACAGCCATTGTTCTTTCTTTATTTATCGCATCATCTTTATTTTCATTATACTTTGACGAATAAATATTAGCGGCTTTTAGTATTCCGTTTTGTGTAGATAAACTGTTGTTTAATTTTTTATTTTCTTGATTAGCCTGTGTTGTTGATTTATTATGCTCTCTACTTAATTTATAATAAGCAGGGTAATCTGTTTTAAATAATTTTAGTAAATTATTATTAAACTCTATTTCTTTTGTGATTTCTTTTATTCTTTTTTCTGCATTTTTTTTTGTAATCTTAGCGTAATTAGAGGCTTCTTTACCTAAACCATCAAAATATTTAGCTTGATTAACAAAAGCTTTATTCTCTAATAATGAATTAAAGTCTTCTTGTGTTTCATTTAACAAGTTTAAACCATTAACTAATCCACCAACTAGTCCTATTGTAAACATTAAAGTTTTACTTATAGCACCTTCACTATTTGTTAAATTACCAATAAACTTAACCCAAGAATTAGACATTCTTTCAATAGATGCATTTAAAGTTTCAACACTATCTTTTTGATCAATACCAATAGATTTTTCATATTGTTTTGAAAATTCAGGTAAAACCTCTGCTGATAATATTGTTCCTGCTCTAAGCATTTTATCTAAAGTAGAAACAGTAACTTCAATATCTGGATTTAACTTCTGAACAGTTTGAGCCATTACGCCAAATGCTCCTGGCAATCTTTCCGCTAGCTGTCTACGTAATTCTTCTGTTGTTACCTTACCTTTAGAAAGCATTTGTTCTAATGCTAAAAACACTCCTTCCAATTCATGAGAACTTAAACCTAAGAAACCTGCTGATTTTGTAAATGACTTAAAAATAGCTTCTGTATCTTTTAATGTAACACCACTTTGCCGTGCAGCAGTATAGAATTTATTATATCTATCAGTTAATGTTAATATAGATGCTCCATACTTTTCTGCGGTTTCTGCTAAAAATAATTGCGTTCTTTGTAATATTTCAGCGTTACCAATAACCGCTTTCATTGTAAAATTAAGACTATCTAACTTACGTGCTAAATCAAAACCTTGTTTTGCAAATTGTGCAAATAATTGAATACCACCAATAAGACCAAAAGCACTTAAAAGGTTTTTAAAGCCACGAGCCATTCCTCCTAAACCTGTATTAGCAAAATTAGATGTAGCTTTGTTAGCTTGGTTTACTCTTGCTGTAAGTCTGTTGTATTCTTGTTGTGCTTTTTTAGTTTCAGCATTATTTTTACCTTGACTTACTATTAAATCTTGTAAAGCTTTTTTAGCTAATTTTTGTTTAGCAACTAAATTAGCGTATGCACCTACTAATTTATTTGTAGAATTTTCTTCTAATTTTGTTTGTTGATTTAATGCTTGTTTTTCTATTTTTAATTTAGCTTCTTCTTGTGATAATTCTTTAGTTGTCTGTTTAAGTCTTCCCAATGATACATTTACTTCCTCTGTGGTTTTTCCTAATTCTTTAAAAGAATCAACATCTTTAGAAAGCATTTTATGCAATTCCCCAGCACTACTTAATAATGTATTATGTAATTTTTCTGCTTTTACTTGAATCTCATCAATCGCTCTTTTAGCTAAGTCTAATGCTTCTTGTGTACTATTTGCCATTGTTCTTTTTTCTTGCTTCGTTTCTTAATCTTACTTCTTTAAACATTGCTATAAATTTAGTTACAGAAGTTGTTTTTAAATTTATATCGTTTTTATCTAATGCTAGTTCTAGTTTTAGACCTTGCTCAATAATTGATAATTTCTCCCCTTCATTGACCTTTAAATCATCCAATTCAGATTGTTTAATATTTATTTTATTAGTACTGGCTTTTAATTGCATAAACATTCTTTCTAATTCTTCATGCAATGGTTTTTCTGTATTAATGTTGTAATTCCATTCAGCTAATGCTTTAAAATAACCAAACCTTATATCTTTCTTTTCAACCCCATTAACTAATTGCATTAGTAAAGTTCTTGCAACTTCGTATCTTGTTCTTAAATAAATTAATTGTTGATGTATTGCTAAAAAAAGTAAAGCTTTATTGTCTTCTGTTAATTTAGAATATTCTTCAAATATTTTTTGCCATATTTCGCTAGCTTCTTTTTCATCAAATTTAACATCTTTGTATTCATCAAAATCAACTAACAACCAAGCATAGTTATTTGTTTCCAATACTTTGGAAAAACTGTGTATAGAAAGTTCGTTACAATTTCTGTAATATTTGTTCATTGATAAAAAGTTATATGATTAATAAGAAGCGATTTCTAACAAGTTTGTTAAATATTCTAATTTGTAGGTAGCTCGTAAGCCTTTTAGAATGATTGCTCAATGCAAATATAGGTAAAATTTACAACTAGGTATAAAGCACATTTAAAAACTCGCCTTATACTTTTAGTTGTAACTATATAACATTATTATATTAATACCAAATTATCTAATATGTATTTTTGTAATTCAGGTAAAATTATTTCTAAATTAACAAATTCATTGTGTTCATCTGTTAAATCAAATAATTTACCGTACATATCCTCTAACAACTCTTGCTTACCGCTTGTGGAAAATATATCAAACTCACCTACGTCATCTGCCTTAATATCCATAAATGCAAAGGTTGCTCCTGACCATTGAAAGTTAAAAGGATCACCTGCTCTTTTGGGTTTTAAAGTATCTTGAAAATTAGCATATTGCTCTGTTATTCCTTTATAAACACCTGCACTAGTTCCGTCTGATTTAATACCTAATTCTAATTGAGAAAACTTAACAATATTCATTATGTTTTCTTTATTTTCAATAACAACTAATTTAGCAACATTAGTAAGTTCTTGTTTAATAAATTCAAGTTTTTGCAAATATGGGGTAATGATTGTTTCCATAATTCAAAGGTAATGTATTATATGTATTTAAGTATAATGTACGTTATTTTGTACAAATTATATGTTTTTAAATATAATAACTTATAAATATTTATTTGTCTTTAAAAGGTGCGTTGTTTATTAATCCATAACAAACAAAACACCCTATAAGAATAATACAAATTATTTCTTCCATCTAAAAATTATGAGTTAATCTACAAACTTGCCCTTGTGTTTTATGATGTATAAATGCCTCAATTGCTACAGGTGCGTGTTGATAACCGTTTCTATGATGCCAACTATCTGCTCCGCTTGGACTCCTTAATGTTTCTACAGTAATTCCAGGATAATCTTTTGATATTTTATGATGTACGTGATGCCCGTAAACATATCTTTTTGTCGTTGTGTCCCACATTTTAGATTCTTGGGCAACTAATATTGGAAATAAATCCATTTTAGCGCCATCCATGTGAGTAGTAGCAATTAAATTATCATAGTATTTTGTGTATTTTCTGTGGTTCATATCACAATTAAAGGTAACGTCTTTTGACTGCCTAAACCAAGAACTAATACCGTCTAAAAGGAAAAAACCACTCATATAATCGTGATTTGATGGATTAAAAACAACTTCTACTGGTGCGATTTGAATTAAAGTTTCTATTACTTCAATTAATAGCTTTTTAGCCATTAAAAAACTATCATACCACATACCAGTAACATCTTGTCTTGTACCGCTAGTTGTCGTGTTATTAGGGCTGTCTACATGCAATATATCGTTTCCAGCTACAAATATTACCTTATCAAATTCAAAGCCTTTAGACTTGTTTAAGACACCGTGCAAACCTTCTAAAACTCGTTTAACTGCTATTTGATTGTTGTAATCTTCGCCTGTTTCAAATGATGATGCTATTTTACCAATATGAATATCTGATGGGTCAAAAACCAAACAATATGATTCTTTTGATTTCTTGTATTTTACCTTTGGATATTTTGGCGCATAAAGTTTCATTTCTTTGATTATTTCATCTCGTAACTCGAAATAATCAAATTCATTGCTTAACTTTTTAGGTGCATATTGCGCCCATTGCTGACCTGTTGTTTTTGAAGTGGATAATTTTATTAATTCAAAGTTTTCTGGTATGTCTATTGGTTCACTTTGTAATTTTTCTAAAGTTGAAACAATTTGACCGTTTTTATCCTTTTTTATTTGTGTTTCTACAAATTCTCTTTTATTAGGTGTAACTCTATATTTTTGTATGTATTCCCATTGCTCAATTGATACCGTGTACTTTGGATTTCCAACCCCTTTATACTCTTTTAAATCTAAATTTAATAAATTCGCCTCTTTATCACTTAATCGTTTGTTTAAATTCCTCATTTTGTAAATTTTTTATAAATATACTACTATTTTAACAAAAAAAGCACCTAATTTAATTTAGGTGCTTTTTATTTTTCTTTTTTTAAAAGATTAAATTACTGTTGCTGTTAAGTTATTTGATTTATATAGAGTGTTATCTAATTCAATAACAGATTTACTTCCTGACACATCGTAAAGACTTAATGTCAAAACTTGATTTGTAGCTAAAGAAGTTACTGTTAAAGTATAAGTCCCTGATGTTTCCGAAAAAACAGAAGGAGTAACTGTTGCTGAATTTACTTTATATAAAAAATTACCGATTAAAGCACCTGTAAAAGCTCCTCCACCTTGTTTAATTTTAGCTTTAACAACTAAAGAAGTTGCTGAATCTGCTGGAGCAGTAGAGTACGTTAATACCACTTCGTTAATACCATCTGCATTTTTTGGCTTATATGGTGCTAATGATTTTCCGCTAAGAAAAGAAAACAAATCGTCTAATTCGTCTGGCTCTGTTAATTGAACATTTAAACCTTGTTTAGAACCTGCTGACCCTGTAGCAAAAGTATATTTAGATACTTGAACCATACCAGCGCTAAATCCTTTTACAGATCCATCTTCTGCTAAAGTTCCTAAAATGTTATTGTCGCTATCTATTAAAGAAACATCATAAACGTCTTGAGAATTTAAAGAGTTTAAAGCAGCTTGATAATAAAGACCATTTACAAATTCAATTAAAAATTTATATTTACCTTTTCTTATTAATTGCTCTGTTCCATCGTCATAAGTTTCAGTTACCATATCTTCCGAGTTATCGGTAAATGCAGTAATTCCATTTAAAACAATTAACTTGCCCTCTGCTTGTAATTCTTGAACATAAGTTTCATTTAATGTTTTTGTTCCATCAAATTTAAAACCTTTTTTTGTTAACCAAGCTGATGATACATTTCTGAAAAACGCTTTACAGCCTACGCTACCTGTTCCATAAGTTGCAGATAATCCGCAATCTACTAAATTTGTAATACTTGTTATTGTTGCCATTGTTATCTAATATAAAATTGTGTTTGTAAATATTCTTTACCTTCTTTAGTTAAATAAATAGAAGTGCCTTTTTTCTTTACTTCTCCATTTAAAGAAAAGTCTTTTATTAAAATACACTTTTCTTTTACTAATTTAGGTTCAAATTCTTTATTGTTCTCAATGACCTTTTTAGGTTTTTTTTCATTGATTTGAACATCTTTGTTTTCTTTCATTGTGTTATATACATTTATCGGTTAAATAATAATTAAGTTCTATGTTTACAGAAAACACATGAAATGGATGAAGGTCGTTAAACCTTATCTTATTTGTAGTGTATTCGCTAAAAACATTATCAATACCCCTTTGAATTCCCCCAATAATATAAGAGCCATTAATATCCCTTAAAACACCTACAGCATCTTTCTCTGCTTTGCTATCTTGTCTTTCGTTAGAACTTGGATAAATTTTACTTAAATCTATCATAAAAACCACTTTAACCTTATTTTTAAATAAAACTTGATCTTCCGTATCGTCTTTATCAGAAACTAAAAAACAAAACACACAAGATTTTATGTCATTGTAATAAACGTCTTCGTAATTACCTTTAATTGAGTTAAAAACTTCTGGTATAAAGATTTTTGATGATTTGTAATATTTAGGTATATCATCAGAACTGTTTTCAATGTTTTTATATACCTTACCAAAACCTTCTATATCTCCTGCCCATAAATTAGATAAACCACTATACAACTCCTCTTGAATTGACTGAATAGCTGAACTTAACCCTTCTCCTGATGTTAATACGTTGTTCATTATAAAGAACCGATTTCTGTTGTTAATCCTCCTTGACTTTTTAATTGTGTATCAAATGTTTTCTCTAACATCTTAATAGCTTTAGTCTTTTCATTAATGTATCTCCTAACAACCGTATCTGCCTTAAACTCTTTAAGTTCAGCCATAAGTATATTATCTGACATTTGCAATCTCTGCGTTCTATTACTTCTACTATTAGAATTGTGAAAGAACATTTGAAACGCCATATACTCAAAAGTAGCTCTTACAAACGAGCCAAAGTTAGACAAATTATTATTAACATACACTTTTGAATCTAAATACGCTGTAATATTTAACCCTATCCCATTTCCATAGGTATTATAAGTGTATTTAGAAGATTGCGGAGTATCGCCTATTCCATTTGTAGTATAAGCAACAAACCCATCAAACCTTTTTGGATCAATATTAGCTTTACCCAAATAAACATCAGTACTATCAATTACTAACTTAAAAACACCTTTACCACTTAATACAATATCTGTATCTACAAAATTTAATTCACCATTATTAGGTGTTATTGTAATTGTTTTTATAAGCGTGTTTTGGTTAATAACATACAAATTAATTGGTGTCGTTCCATCTTTTTGTATTGATATTTGGTTAATTCTAAAAGAAACATAATCACTTCCTTTTGGTTCAATTACCCAACCTGCATAATTATTTTGCAAAGTTGTAAGATTTTTACCATTGTCGTATAGAAATTGATTATTAATTAATCTCTTGTCTAATGACAAATCAGTGTAAACCCTATCCTTTACTTTTTCAATAAAGTTTTTAAGCCTTAAAGACTCCATATTAGTTTCTAACCAATATAAAGAATCCGCTACATTTGGCAATTGATTTGTTGATACACCTATAGATTGATAAATTTTTGAATTATACAAAACAATGTCCTTTTTGTTTCTTGTCGTTGCAAAAATATTGTATTCAATTAAATCGCTCCAATTACTAAAAGTAATTTCGGTCATTGGAAGGAACTCCAAAAGATTTTCATTAGTAATAGAAGGGTGAACTCCACTATTGATATATAATCCCGAACTAGGGATTTTTGTCAATTCGCTATCAAATTCTATGTCTACTGTATAATCTTCTGAAATCCCTAATACCATGACTTATATTTTACTTTTAATTATGCCCAAATCCCTGTTGAACCTTTTATAATCCAAGCTTTAACACCTGCTATTCCAGTTCCAATAATAGTAATACTATCACCTAACTTAGAAGTTGCTTTAGTGTTAATAAGGTCTGCATCAGCAGTACCAACTCTTACAACAACTGTCTCGGCTAAAGTAATAGTTCCAGCAATACCATCTGCTGATTGTGGAGATATAGTTATAATGTTAGCTCCATTTGCACCTGTGTTAATAAAAGTGTATTCAACTCCCGCTTTAGTAGAAGGTAAAGTTACAACAATAGCATCCGTTGCTACGGCTATAATTGAACCACTATCTACGTAACCTAAAGAACTTGATACCGAAATTGTTTGTACTAAAGACTGCTCAATAGGTGCGTTATTGCCTACTGCGTCTGTTTTAAAATTACTCATTGTTTATGTTTTTAAAATTAATAATTATGTTAAAAGACCTTGAATCTTAACGATGTCATTAACTCTTGTCGCTAAATCAGAGTTATATCTGTAAACAACATAAAATCTTACCCAAATAGCCATTTCTTCAAAATGAGTCATAATTAAGTTAGAATCTGTACCGCTTGAAATTAAAGAAGTAGCATCTGTTGCATTTTTATCTGTATAAATGTTTGCTCTCATATTTACAAAAGGCAAATCTACGTCAGAAACACTCCATTTCTTACCTGCAAATTCAGTACCCGCTCTAAAGTCAGAAGGAAAGTTTTCAACAACTCCAATAGAACCATCTCTAAGTAAATATCCATCAAACTTTACAGATGAAGTGATGTTACCTGATTCATGCATTCTGTCAGCACCAAAGAAATTTAATGCTTGTAAATTCTTGTCGTTTCCTGCTCCGTATTTTAAAGCTTCGGCTTTTTGTCTTGCTAAACCAGCTCTGTTAGTTACAATTCTGTAATTACCAGCAACTTCGTTTGCAGCCATTAAAGCTTCTAAAGAATAAAACATAGTTTCTTCTTGTGCAGCTTTTTTAACTTTTAAAATGTCTGGGGTTGCATCAAATGCATAATCTCCTGTTGCTGCTGAAACTTGTTCAGTAGAACCTAAAACTTGCGTTTTTCTTGCGTCAAGACTTGTTAATAAAATACCTTCAACAGTATTTCCCATTTCATAAAGAACGTTCTTTAAAACCTCTCTACTTTGAAATTCCGAGTCTAACATATTGTTATCATTCGCAGATGGATAATGGAGCATACCACTAAAAACATCGTAAGGCTGAAACCAATATTTATCACTTGTTGGTAGGTTTGAAGGTATGTATTCAAATCCAGGTGTAGTAACCACCGTTACTACTTGGTCTTTAATAACTGGTACTTGTGCGTCTCTTAAAGAAGACATACTAGCTAAAGAAGCTTTAATACTTGGTGGAATATAATTTACGCTCGGTGTAGATGCTTTTACTGCATCAATAACACCTAATTCTGAAAATCGCTTTTCGTTTGTAGCTTGATCAGACTGCAAATCATTTAATAATGTTGCGTTTAAAAAACTCATTGTTTAAAGTTTAAAATTAATAATTATGTTTACTTTTGCGGTCTTTCGCTATTTTTTTGCGGCAATTCTTACTTTTGCGTACAATTCTAAAAATTTCTTAGAATACTCTGGACTTGTAATATCAGTAACTTCTTTTAAAACGTGTTCCCTCACTAAGTTACTTAAATCTTCACTTGTCGCAGATTCAGGAATTTTAAATGGAACTCCTTCTACCTCCTTGTAATCTACTTGTCTTGCACCGCTTCCTCCTTGTTGTCTGCCCTTTAACAATTCAGATATGTTTTGGTCTTGGTTTACTAATGTTTCTAAATCAAATTTCTTGTGTTCGTTTTCTTTGTCAATAGCAATTGGTTTCCCATCAATTAATTCAATATTATATTTTTCTTCAATACTATTTTTAAAAGCATCCCATTTAGCTTTTGCTTCAAATGCGTTTACATCACTAGGGAAATTAGGTTTTATAGAGCTATAAGCAACTTCTTTTTTAAGTTTGCTTAATTCTTGTGTAGCTCCATTATATTTTTCGTCATACCCTTGTAATGGTTCTAGTTTAGCAATTTTCTGTAAAAGTAAGTCTTTTTCTGATTTAAGAGAATCTAGCTGTAATTTGTATTCATCTCCTCCTTTAAAATTAGTTAGTTTTTCATCTATTTCTTTTTGTTTTAATTTAAGGTTTGATTCTGTTAAATTAAATTTTGAGTCTAATGCTCTTTTTAAATAATCACCAACTTTTTCTCCCTGCTCCCTATCTAAATCAATTCCTAATTTTTCTTTAGCGTAATTGCTTGCTCCTGTTAAAATGCCTTCCGCATTTGTGTTAGCAACCCCATCGTATTCTTTTTTTAAATTTGGTATTACATCGCTTGTAAAATGAGAAGTAACTGCTGCTACTTGTTCTGCTGTTAAGCCGTTTTCTGTAATAAATTCTGTTGTAAATTCCATAATTCTTTTTATGTATTGATTATTTTTATTTATTAATTAAAAAATATTTTTTGTTATTAAAAGTTTACACATTCTAAAGACTCTACTGTACCACTATCTGAAACAACTCTAAAATAATACCTCCAATTATAAAGACTGTAATCAGATTCTAAGCATTTTTTAGATTCTGTTTTACCACCATCTTCATTAACCCTATTAACATAATAATTAGTTAATGCAGATGAGCTTATGTTAGAAAGCAATAAATTCTGTATATTTAAAGATATATTTAACATTAGTCTGTAATACTTATTAAATGAGCCACAAGAGTACCACCCGTAACAACTATATTTTTAGCACAACCTAGTATAATAGTACTCCCTTGCGACAATGGTAAGCTAGTTACTGTTAAGTCTGAATTTGTTGGCACAGGAAAAGCTGATTCATAAGATATAGAGCAATCTGACAAAACTTGAACGGCGTGATAAACTCTTCCAATAGGAGAGGTGTCCCCTCCTGAAAGTATGTTATGACCGTATATACCAATACTTGCAATTTCAAATTTTTTCCCGTAATCAGGAATATTTATAGATGTTGCCATTTTTTATATGTTTTTTAATTTATCAATCTCTACTATTAAAGTATCTTCTTTCCAAAAATGATGTGGTTTTTTACCTGATAATTTAAAATATTCTAATTTTAAATCTTCAATAATAACTTGACTTTCATTAGACTCTTCTTCTATAATTTCGGTTTTTAAATTACCATTCATAAAAACCTCCATTTTAGATAACATTGCTTTGTTTTCTGCTTCTAGTTTCTCAATCCTTAATTGATCAACTGTTTTAGCAATATTTTTTTTAGGGTTTAAAGCGTCTTTTATTTCATCTTCATAAATTTTAATGTCTTTTATTTGTAGATAAACACCATCTTTATCTTCATTAAATACTTTTTCTATTGAAACTTTACAATACCCGCTTATTGATAAATTTTTTAACGTTAATTTCCACAATTTAGTATTGTGTTCAATTGATATTAAATTATTTTCATTTTGAATCGTTCCATCTTCATTAAAGCTTAAAGTCCTACCTCTAAACACTCTTAATTTAACTATTGGTTTCTTTCCCATTTGTTATTGTTTTAAAATTTGTATTACTGTTTATTAAATTTGTTATTAAATTGTCTATGTTAATTATTTTTGAACTTTCTTTTTCACTACCAAGTCCATCGTAGTATATTACTATGTTTCCAAAAGCGGATTCAAACCTAGCTATCCAATATGAAAATCTTGTTTGATATTCAAAATTAACCTCTGATATTCTTTCTTTATCAACAGCTATTTCAAAATCTTTATCACTTGTGTATGGCATTAATTTGTAAAGCAAAACTTCTCTTTTAGATTTTTCTTTATTGTACATATTTCTACGTTGAGATAATCTAATTAAAATGTTTTTACGCTCAATAGTATTTGGAGAGTTTTTAAACATCTCATACAATTTGTCTTGTGTTTCTAAAAAGAAATCACTTCCGTAAAACACGTCAACTTTTACATTGTCTTTTCCATAAGCCAAAGATAACATAACTTTATCACTTAGTTTTCTTGACGAACTTAAAGTGTTTGATAAAAACCTTAATTTATCTTGTTTAGAAACAATATCACTTGCTATTATTTCTGTATCACTTTTTGATCCTTGCGCTGTACCTTCTGAAAAATCTCCTATAGAACTTATAATAATATTTCTTTCAACTGATTTAATTCTTTTATCTAAAAACTCTAAAGCTTCAATAGGTGCGTAATGAAAAACTAAAAAGTTTTTATTAAAATCTGTATTAATATTTCCGTCTTTATCTTCTATTGGCGGTGTTTCTATAATTGTACCTGCTTGTAAAACTGAACCATTACCACTCCCAGCTGTAGAACGAGCCTCTCTTGAGACTTGACTGCCCATTTGGTCAATAGACATTGGCTCACCACTTCTGTTATCAAAATCATCAAATTGATTAGATTTTTCGTTGGTTTTTATTTTAACAGTAATAGGTAAAGTACCATTAGCATCTACCATTCTTTGCAAAGTCTTTAAAAAACAATATTCTTCAAAATCCGCTTTTAAATATGAAAACGTTGATTCTTTTACAATCATATCATTTCCAAAACAACTATCAACTACAAATGTAGCTGGGCAAAAACCTAAATCGTGATAAGATTCTTTAATTAATTCTTTTTCTTTATTGAAAAAACAATATTTATTTTCGTCAATGTAAGCGTAACCAATAATATCTTCTCCGTTTATTTCTATTTTTGCAGTATATGCTATTTGAGATATTTTTTGATGCTTCATTTTAATCGAAACAACATTTTTTATAGAAACAAATTCTCTATAAGGTTTGTTGCTTTCAAATAAATCGTGTACAATTATATCGTTATATCTAAATAAAACTGCATCAAATAATCTTTCTTCAAAATCATCATCTAGTTCGCTTGGAAACTCGATGTATTGGTTATTAACTACGTAATTAAAGTAATTATCTTCTGCAAAGAAAACCCTACTTAAATGCTCTTTTATTCTAGTATTAATTAATTTAGAAGACGGATTTGGGTTTCTGTAATATTTAGCAAAAGACAAAAAGTTATCTGTCTTAAAAACACTTTTAACCCAATTTAAAAATATATCATCAGTATAATAACCTCTTTTAACATATTTTTCAAAATAATCATCCCTTACCTCTTCCGAAACTTGTGATTGCAAAAAATATGAAAGTTGGTTATATTGCCTAACAGCTACGTCAAGCGAATTACTATTGTATTTACCTTCTATAAATTCTTTAGACATTTAAAAATTGTATTATTTCACAAATGTAGTTGTTTTTTTTTAAATAAAACAAATGTACAATAATTATAACAAACTGTTTAATCTTAAACATTAACTCCAAATAGTATCTAAACTTATAGTTGTTTTTAATTCAAAAAACATTCGCATAAACATCATATCTCTGTAATCAGGAGAACGACCTATATCTTGTTTAATTTGTGCTTTACCTTTACATTCTAGTTTTTTTTCAGGATCGTGGTCGCCTTTAGATTGTATTTGCGCTAATTCTTGATTAATTTCTTGTTTTTGGTCAGTGCTTAAATCAGCACTTACATATAGCTCTCCTTTATTAATTTTATCAGCAAGTAAATACAAACATTGTGTTTGTAAATTCTTGTAATTAGGTATTTCTCTACCAATTCTAATGGCTATTGCATTATTTTTAAAAGATTTTGCACCAATTTGAGAAACTACACCCCAACCTAAACCATCAGCATCAACAACAACCCTATGAGAAGGAACTCTATGTTTAAATCGTAATACTTTAATTGCATTTATTAATTGAGGGGCAGTAGATTTATCAAATGTTACAATTTCAACTAAATTCCAACCTTCCCAATAACCGATAACAGCTTTATCACTTCCTTGACCAGCAATATCAGCAGTAATATAGCTTTTACCTTTTGATTGCGCTACGTGGTCATTGTTATAAATAGCCTCAATCATTTCTTGTTCCGCTAATTGATAAGGGTTATCTTCGTAGTCCCAATTACCTTTAAACAAACGCTCGTACATTGACTTGTCTTCCTTTGCTTGTTTTCTAAGGTTGTCAATATATTTTTGCTCAATAAAAGGATTTTCAGTAACTAAACAATTTAAGTAAACTCTTTTTATAGTATCTTTTAGTAGATTATCAGTATAAAGACTTCCGTTTAAATGTTTAGTATAAAAATCACTTTTTGCCCAATTTTGTTTAGGGTTACAAGTAAGAAAAACAATTCCATCTAGTCCGTATTTATCGTTTAAATGTCTACCTACCCTTGTTTGCAATACGCTTACTGCTTTTTTATTAATCTCACCAACTTCTTCAAACCAACCTCCAGTGTATTCAGTAGAACCTACATCTTCATACATTGGGTCAGATGGCTTGTAAGCAACTTCTATTAAATTTATATAGCTTCCGTTAGGAAATTCAATAAAATTCTTTACAGCGTTAAATTTATAGTCAGTAATACCATACTCTGTGCAAACTTTTTTAAATGTAACTAATACAGAGTCGGTCAATGCCTTTAATTCGTTTCTTGCAATAAACCATCTAGTATTTGGGTACGCTAAACAATTAAAAGTGATCCAACACATTCCAGTCCAAGATTTAGCACCTCCTGCTGCACCTCCGTATAGAAATTGGTCATATTTATTTGATGTAAGTATTTTAAGTGCCTGGTTTTGCTTTGCGTGTATTGCTAATTGACCTTTTTTAAAATACCCCTCATTGTTTTTTGCTACATTTTCTGATATAAAGTCAAAAACCCCTTGTTTAAAGAGGTTTATTCTTAATGACAAAGGATCAAGGTTTTTTAACAATTGGTTTATGTCGTTCCCTCTATTCATAGTAATACATTTTTTTATAAACTACAAACATTCCGCAAGGGCTAGGTATTGGCAGTAACCAAAAGTTTAATTTATTTATTTTTGTCTTCATATATGTAATTTTAAACTTTAAAAAGGCTTTTCTTCCTCATTTATGTCTATTCCCATATCTATTAACTCACAAACAAACCAATAAGGCATCATTTCGTATTTTAATAACATTACAGAGTCAAACTCTTTTTTTAAATGACAATTAACGTAATCTTCAACTCCAAATTTATCTCTATAAATTTCAAATAATTTCTCTAAATCCAAATCGCGCATTGTTTCTAATTTATTTCATTATCAATAATACCTATTAACCACCTCCATAAAGACCTTTCCATACGTAACACAGAAACACCTCCAACAATTAATACGTAATACTGATTATCCGTTGAATACTTACTACTTTTCTTAAACTGAACACCTTTCATCATTTAATACCTTTTTTAATTATATCAATAAACATTTTAACTTCACTTATTTTGTAATACCTTATAGGGTTTCTAGTATTAAATATTTCTACAAAAATCTTTTTAACAGAATTATCACTAGAGATTAAACAAAAATCATCTAATTCATCAAAAAAATCATAAGTGTAGTAAAAATATTCATCCCCTCCAGACTCCTCAAACGAAACACATTCTTTTTTAAAACCTAATAACTCTAAATCTTTAAATTTCATAATTATATTTATTTATTATCTGCCATTTGCCCACAACCAAAATCAACCCCAACACCACAGTAACACTTCATATGCGAAGCATTCGATTTTTTCTCAACCAATTCCCCTTCTAAGAAATACCACCCTTTACCGTATAAGAACGATAAAACCCATTTCGGGACTACTTTTGCACCATCCCTAATTACATTCTTGTAACTAGAATAGGTAATTCCTATGCTTTCCGCAAAATCATCACCGCTAACACCATTCAAAGCCAACTCAAACCTAAATTTGTCTAAAACTAAAGTTACATTCATTACTTACCGCTTATAATTAAACCATCTCTTAACTTCTCCAAATATAAAACAAAATCCATAGCCTCTTCTTGTGCGCGATTAACCCATTCCAAGGTACTTAAATTATTTACCTGCAATGTTGTTCCGTATTTTTTAATACCCACAGCAGAACGGTCTCTATACCTTTCTATAACATTTTCCACAACACTATCAACAATACTATCCTCTTCACAATCATAATGCAATCCATCGTTTCCATTATAATCAACAATTCGCTGCCTTACTTCTGCTTTTTCCCACTCTTTATTTACTAATTCATTTACCTTAATGCTCATATTAATCTTTTTTTTAGTTAATGTAAGTAACAAATATATTATTAATACACCAATAAACCTAATATTACTCAAAAAAAAATTTTCAACAACAAAAAACCCAACCTAAATTAATAGATTGGGAAAATTAACTAAAATCAAAATATATGAAAAACTAATACACGCAAATATACACTAAATTATAACACCACTAATAATAATACCAAAACATTTTCAAAAGAAGGAAAAATTATCGTGTGAGGTGGAAGCGGGCTTCACTCCTTTACCCGAGGGGGTGGGGCTTGGTCTTTTATTTATTTCATTACACCCCTATATCGCTACATATTCCCTGCATTCATCTATTTATACTGATTACATGGTCTTGATTCAGTCTTTTATTGCATTATATCTATCGATACAGTACTTTTCATTGCATTATTCGCAATCTTTTTTGTCTCCAGTCGGTGCCTTATTGCATTATTCGCAATCTATTATGCCTCTATTATGTTCTGGCCCTTGTTCTGGCCCTTGTTCTGGCCCTTGTTCTGGCCCTTGTTCTGGCCCTTGTTCTGGCCCTTGTTCTCCATTGCATTATTCGTAATTATTAGACA
>Ga0209284_10002852_pt1 | contig 22535 bp, 13 predicted proteins | sample FRY03_FD_187211 | JGI IMG/M metagenome (GOLD analysis project Ga0209284, IMG submission 187211) | Freshwater microbial communities from Lake Fryxell liftoff mats and glacier meltwater in Antarctica - FRY-03 (SPAdes) (version 2) | ecosystem: Environmental > Aquatic > Freshwater > Ice > Glacier...
TTTCTTGACCAACCCATATTTTATTTTCAGCTACCCAAGCATTCACGATATAAAGTCCATGATTACCTCGGCTTTGAGGACTAACTCCCCTACGTTTTTTACCATCAAAACAAATTTGTTTTTCGGCCAAAACATCTACAATCTCTTTGCCATACGCAGACAAACAGCCTCTAATAACCTCACAATCAAGTGCTTGAAAAACCCTATTAAAGGTGTCGTGAGAGGGAATACCATTCGACAACCTTAGTAAATCAGGCAATACATGACCCTTAGTTTTGGCAAAGATTACCATGTCTTCATAGTCTTCCCCATTACTTAAATACGTACACAAACCAATCAATAAAATATCCGATAATTTGTGTTGTACTTTATGCTGCTCTTGCCAGTCTGATATATTTAGAAAATACTCGTTTATCTTTGTCATGTACTGCAAAGATAAACATTCTTTCAATTGACAGAATTCTCATGCGTTTGCCCTGGAGAATAAAACGAATAGTACTATTTGGAGAAGTTATTTTTTAAATTGCTCATCCGAAGAGACCAACATAATTGACGACTAAAAAATGAAGTTCAACATTATTGCAACGCTGTTCTGTACCACATGTCTTGTGGCGAGTGGTTATGCACAGGATATTTATGTAACGGCCAAAGGAAACGACACGAATTCCGGCACAAAAGAGAGCCCCGTTGCAACGCTTGAAGCAGCCCGCGATTTAATCCGGCAGTACAAGGCAATTAAAGACTTGCCCAAGGGTGGAATTACCGTGTGGATTGGCCAAGGTCAATACGATCAGAATGAGCCTTTTATCTTGAACGAGAATGATTCAGGCGAACCAGATGCTCCTATTGTTTGGCGAACATTACCAGATCAAGATGTACGGATAACCGGGGGTAAAAGTATTCCCTGGGTAAAGTTTAAAAAAGTCGATAATAAGGCAATTCTCACTAGGCTTTCTAACAGCGCCGCCCAAAATGTGATGCAGGTGAATCTGAATGAACTGGGTATTCATGAGTTTGGTCAGATACAACAGTATGGCCACGCCATGTCAGTTACTCCTGCACCGATTGAGGTTTTCTTCAATCATGAGGCAATGACCCTGGCGCGATATCCAAACGAAGGGTACATAAAAATTGGTAAAGTACTAGATCCCGGATCAATACCTCGCACTAGTGATTACAGCGATAGAGGAGGAATATTCGAATATACCGACCCGAGACACGCTAGATGGGCCGGACAAAAGGACATATGGTTGCAAGGTACTTTTATGTACGGATTTGCCGACGATAATATTTTAGTTGAATCAATTGATGCCAAAAAAAAACAAGTGAAACTCGCCAAGCCATCACTGTATGGAGTAGGGAGTGAGCGTGATTTTCGGCATTATGTTGCCTATAATATTCTCGATGAGCTAGATAGCCCCGGAGAATGGTACGTGGATAAAAAATCAGGTATACTCTATTTCTGGCCTCCCAGTGATATTGAGGGTAGTTCCATACTAGTTTCCGTTTTAGAAGACCCCATTATTTCCTTGGAGGGTGCAAGCTATGTTACCATTCGGGATCTTACCATTGAAGTAGGCCGAGGAATTGGCGTATACATGGAGCGGGGGACAAACAATTTGATTGCTGGCTGCACGGTTAGGAATGTTGGTACGAGTGGTATTTTTATGGGACAAGGAGCGAAGCAAACCTTTCTCCACGTGACTCATGATGATTATGAGGGTGTACCCGTATCACGACGCGTAGGAAATCTGCAAGGTCATATTTATAAGTACACAAATTGGGATCGGAAGGCCGGATCTAATCATGGTATAGTAAGTTGTGACGTATACAATACCGGAAGTGGGGGAATTTATTTAAGTGGTGGAAGTAAAAGCAAATTGATACCCGGCAATAATTATGTTGAAAATTGTAAAGTGCACGATTACAATAGGCGTAATAAATTTCTTTGGTCGGGTATTAATATTGATGGTTGTGGAAACAGAATCTCTCATTGCGAAATTTTTAACTCCGAATGGCAAGGGATATATGTTCATGGAAATGACCATCTTTTCGAGTATAACAACATTCACCATGTCACATTAAACTCTGATGACACTTCTCCCTGGTATATCGGGAGAGATCCGAGTGATCGGGGAAATATTATCCGGTATAATTACTTCCATCATTGCGGGAATCCTGACCGTATGAATATGGGGATTTATTGCGATGATTCTAGTACCGATGTATTAGTCTTTGGCAATGTGTTTTATAAAATGAATACAAAGCACGGCGTACTATTCACAAATAGTGGTTGGGATTTAAAAATGAAGAACAATATTATAATCGAACCTATTTCTCATACGGCTCTAATATCCGCCCATTATTATACTTGGGCTAGTGGGAGTGGCCCATCCATGTTTGGTGAAAAAGGTCTTTTAAAAAGGCGTTTGTTGGAAAACGTGAACATATATCAAAGTCCTTATTCGGAAAGGTATCCTGAGTTGATGAATTATTTACGTCCTATTGTTGATGGAAAAGAGTGGGAAGGAATGCGCGCAAGAAGAAATGTACTGTCAGAAAATCTCATCGTTGGCGGACCAGAAAATCCGTTGCATCTAGATGGGGGTGAGCATGCTCAGTGCGAATATGTAAACAATTATAGAACAGACGAAAATCCTGGGTTTGTTGATTTCCAAAATGGAAACCTTAATCTTCAACCTAATTCCGAAGTGTTTAAGAAGATCCTTGGTTTTAAAGCGCTGCCTTTCGATAAAATGGGGTTATATATTGATCAATACCGAAAGAGTAAGTAGCTGATAGCTATCAGCTACTTAGAACTTATTGAGTGAGTAGATATCTGTTATCAAAGTACAATTCACGGTATTCTCAAATTTCTGTTTGATCACTGACAAGACCCGATGAAGCAGCGGCGGCGGCCGGCCGATTGGCTTTGACGCAGAGAGCTGTTCGGGAAAATCGATCTTCGAATAGCTACTCAAAGATTCCCCGAACTTGTATGAGTTGACATTAGTGGCCCGGATGCAGTATCCGGGCCCTTGGTTTTAAAAGTAACTAAAAGCTGGATCAGGATACAGCATCATACACCTGCACACGATCCCAAAGAGAAGCACAAGTATCGATAAACGTCATGTGATCGGGGTGTACCTGATACATATCGTGGGCTACTTTGTCGATAAAGACAAACGTGATTGAAAAATCATAGGTATGATCAATGACCGGGCGACGGGTATCCGCCGGAGCACCGATGTAGCCGGTATGGACATCGCTGATTTTTGCTAACTCCTGAAGACCGGCATGTAAAGCTGCCCGGGCCTCGGCGTTGTCTTTTTCTTTAAGCCAAAAAAATACGGTATGTACAAACATCTGTTAAAAAAAGGAAAGGGTGAATAATGATAAAAACGTCGTTGGGCTGATTATTTACTTAAAATTATTTTGATTTCAGGCAGTGATGTATCCGCCCATAGCTTATACATCTTACCGGAGAAATGCAGCCCGTCGGTAGCAAACATCGATGGAGCGCCGAGTCCTGTACGTGAAATGGGGGTAATGTCAATGTAAAGAATACCCGCTTTTTTACACTCCTCTTGGGCTACCGAGTTAAAAGCATCAATTTCACGTGCTACCTTGGCGCGATCACCCCTCTCGCCAAAGGGAGAAACTCCCCAATCAGGAATCGATAGTACAAAGACCCGTTGTTTACGGCTACCGGCAAACTCAACGCTGGTTTCGAGCAGGCTCTTAAATTCTGCACGGTATTGCTCCATACTCTGCCCCTGGTATTGGTTGTTTACCCCAATGAGGAGCGAAACCAGTTTGTAATCTTTGCGCTTATTAGCAGCCTGAATACCACTACTAAGCTCGGCGGTAGTCCAGCCCGTACGGGCGATAATATCAGGGGAAGCAACATTGACGCCTTCTTTCCGAAGTAAGTCAGCGAGTTGAACCGACCAACGGTCAGCTTCCGGCACACTTTCACCGATGGTATAGGAGTCGCCCAAGGATAAAAAAGAAGCGCCTTTATCGGGGTCGGTATTCATGACAGGGTCTTTATCAGGCGTAATGCATGGCTCTTGGTCAGATACACAGGTGAGGCAAAAGAGAGTCATACCAGCGATTAAATAGGTCAGATTCATTCTGTTTTTTCTAGCTTAAAAGTAAATGTAGTGCCTTTATTGAGTTTTGACATTACGGCGATCTTAGAACCGTGTCCATTCAGGATATGCTTCACAATGGCTAGTCCGAGGCCCGTACCGCCCCGTTCTTTCGATCGGCTTTTTTCTACCCGGTAGAAGCGCTCAAAAATACGTGACAGGTGCTCCGGCGGTATGCCGGGGCCGTTGTCGCGAACAGAAATGCCGTAGTGCTTTTTATCTTCGTCGAAGTGGATAATCACTTTTCCGCCTTCGTTGTTGTACTTGATTGCATTTTCAATGAGGTTAATCATCACCTGTTCGATACGCTGAGCGTCGGCGTTGACCCAAACCTCGGCAAGTTTATCCGGCTTCATTTTCAAGCTAACTTTTCGGTCGAAGGCTATTTTTTCCAGCCGATCCAGGATGTCCTCGGTGACAACCCACAGATTAACCTTCTCCATATTCATCTTAATTGCCCCCGTTTCCATTTGGGAGAGGGTCACCAGATCTTTGACGAGCGCATCGAGCCCGTCCAGGCTTTTAGCTGCTTTTTTCAAAAACCGATCGCGTACTTTCTCATCGTCCACGGCTCCGTCGATTAGGGTATGAATAAACCCTTGGGCGGCAAAAATGGGAGTTTTGAGTTCGTGCGAAACATCGGCTAGGAACTCTCTACGAAACTGTTCCAGCTTTTTTAACTCCTCAATTTCTTTCTGTTTTTTGGCTACGTAGACAAAGATTTCGTCATTGAGGAGTTTGAGTGGGTTGCTCTCCCGGATGAGTAGTTTCCGGGAAATGTTGAAATCTTTGAGTTTAAGCTTATGGATCGTGCGGTACATTTTATTGACCTCCCGGAATACAATGATTTCGATCGTATACAGGACAAGAAAAAATGAGCCAACGAAACTCGACACCCCCACCACAAAGAGCATACTCTGCGTAACTCCCTGCACAAAGGTCAGAAAGGAAGTGGTAATGGCCGAGATAAGGAAAGCAAGAACGAACGCAATGACGCGTGGACTTAGTGACATGGGAAGGAAGTTTGCTGCCGGATTGGGTTACCCCGGCAGGACACACAAAGGTAAAAATCATTCATCGGAATGCAGAATCCCTTTTTTCGAAACAAAAAAGGAGTCAGAACAACGCGTTCCAACTCCCATTATCTCGTGTATTGGGGGAGGTTTAGAACCCTCCCCGGAACTTGTACGTACTGGCAACCTTATCAATTGCTACGATATAAGCGGCGATACGAAGTGGTACCTGATACTGTTGTGAGGTCTGATATACTTTATTAAAGGCATCTTTCATGATACGGTCGCTGCGGCGGTTAATACGTTCGAGCGTCCATTTGTAGCCAATTCGGTTTTGTACCCATTCAAAGTACGACACCGTTACACCACCGGCGTTAGCCAGGATGTCGGGTACTACCATAATACCTTTCTCGTTGATGATATCATCGGCCTTGGCTGAGGTAGGTCCGTTGGCTCCTTCCACAATCATTTTTGCCTGGATGCTGGCCGCATTTTTGAGGGTAATAACATCCTCCATAGCAGCGGGTATCAGTACGTCGACGGGCAAAGAGAAGAGTTCTTCACCGGTAATCATCTCGGCGCCCTCAAAGCCTTCTAGAATACCATTGTTGCGGTCGCGGTAGGCGATGGCCGCTTCAATATCAATGCCTCCATCGTTGTAGTAAGCACCGGAAATATCACTGATAGCCTGTATGCTCACACCGCGCTCACGCATGAGAGATGCCGCATGTGATCCTACGTTACCAAACCCCTGAACGGCGGCCGTTGCCCGGTAAGGATTGAGCCGTAGTTTTTCCATACCAGCCAGGGCCGAGATGGTTACGCCACGACCGGTAGCTTCGGTACGGCCGAGTGACCCACCCAACACGAGGGGCTTACCCGTTACGACGGCCTGTACTGTCATACCTTTTGATTTGGAGTACTCATCCATCAACCACGCCATTTCGCGTTGGCCGGTACCCATATCGGGGGCCGGAATATCCTGATCCGGACCGAAAACGTCGAGCATTGCGGTGGTATAGGCGCGCATCAGACGCTCTATTTCTCCGGCCGACATCTTCCGGGGATTACAGGCAATACCACCTTTGGCACCACCGTAGGGGATATCCACCACGGCGCATTTCCAGGTCATCCAGGCAGCAAGCGCTCGTACTTCGTCCAGGTTTACACCCGGATCAAACCGGATTCCGCCCTTACTAGGCCCCAGGATTGTAGAGTGAATCACGCGATAGCCTTCAAAGGTCTGAATTTCACCACTATCCATGGTTACGGGTAGACCAACAATGACCTGTTTGCGGGGGACTTTCAAGATGTGATACATCTCGTCGGAGATACCAAGCAGCTGCACGGCCTTGTCGAATCGCTGCATCATTGACTCCAATGGGTTCTCCTTATCCTTTATAGGAGCTGGTTCTATATAGCTCGTCATTATTTCCGGATTTAATTAATTGAATATTAGCTAGTTAATTAAATTTGTTTGCTTTGTGTTGCAAACTTACATCTTTTGAAACGATAAAAACAAAAAACTATTTTTTCTTGAAATTATATAATATTAGTCCGTAGAAATAGATTCTTTGTCGCTTTGTCACTTTGTAGAAATGTTCATGGATTTAATATTCATAATTCGAAATAATTCATTGTCTTTTGTAATAAATTAAGAATACTTTAAAAAGCACGATTTTTATTTTTTTCGATAAATAGATTTTTGGGAAAGTCTGAACAATAACTCTTATTTTTGCCTCCAAGCCAACAACACCATCTAAAATCATTCCAAATAATATCGTTATGCAAGAAGAAAGAACACGGTACTCTGAAGATGAACTTAAAGAATTTGAGGAGCTAATCTTGGGTAAGCTGGAAGGGACCCTCAGTGAACTGAACTACATCAAAGATTCTTTGAGCAAAAAGAACGATAGTGGCACCGACAACACAGCCGGTACCGCCAAATTGCTGGAAGATGGTGCGGATGCGAATGAGCGCGAGAATCTCAGCCAATTGGCGGCCCGTTTGCAGAAGTATAGTATTCAGCTCGAAAACGCTTTGGTAAGAATTAAAAACGGCACCTACGGAATATGTATTGATACCGGTAAGTTGATTTCCAAGGAGCGCCTTCGTGTGGTACCCCACACCCAACAAACCATTGAAGCAAAGCTGAGGCGATCAAAATAACCGCCAGGCTGCGGGCCTGCCCGCAGACATACGATACAATTCTGACAAAAGGTACTTAATGATAAGTACCTTTTTTATTTTATCCTTGACAAACTACATGAAAAAGTATCTTCTCGGTATCGTCTTACTAGGCTGGGCAATGATCGCCAAAGCTCAGGTGGCCGATAATTATTATTTCCCGGCTAACGTTACGTACAGTCCGGCTATTCCAACTCCACAGCAGTTTCTAGGCTATCAGGTAGGGCAGTGGCACGTTACCCACGATCAGCGGGTGGCCTACATGAAAAAGCTGGATGAATTCTCGGATCGGATTACATTGGCCGAGTACGCCCGTACTTACGAGAACCGCCCGCTGTTGTTGTTGACGATCACGAACCAGGCTAACCACGCCAACCTCGAAAATATCCGGACGGAGCACGTTAAACTAACCGACCCAGCCCAGTCAGGAAGCCTGAATACGTCGACAATGCCAGGAGTCGTGTGGATGGGCTATTCTGTACACGGTAATGAACCGAGTGGAGCTAATGCCTCTTTGCTAGCGGCCTACTATCTGGCTGCGGCGCAAGGGCCTAGCGTGGACTCGCTGCTTCGGGAATGTGTAATTTTGCTTGACCCATGCATTAATCCGGACGGCGGAAATCGCTTTGCTAGTTGGGTAAACACCCATAAGAGTATTACACCGGTGAGCGACCCTGATACCCGCGAGTACAACGAAGTGTGGCCCGGTGGCCGTACCAACCACTATTGGTTTGACCTGAACCGCGATTGGCTCTACACCCAGCATCCAGAAAGTAAAGGAAGGCTTGTGAAGTACCACCAGTGGAAACCCAATATTGTCACGGATCATCACGAGATGGGAAGTAACTCTACGTTCTTTTTTCAGCCCGGTATTCCCGCTCGTACCCACCCACTAACACCCCGACTGAATATCGACCTCACGGCCAAAATTGGTACGTACCACGCGGCTGGTTTAGATAAAATCGGATCCTATTACTTCACTCAGGAAAATTACGACGACTTTTACTATGGCAAAGGCTCAACCTACCCTGATGTCAATGGCTCCATCGGTATCTTGTTTGAGCAGGCCAGTTCAAGAGGCCACGTTCAGGAAACTATCAACGGGTTATTGACTTTCCCATTTACCGTTCGGAATCAGTTTACGGCCACCTTGTCTACTTTGAAGGCGGCTAAGGAAATGCGGGTAGAGCTGCTGAACTACATGCGGGATTTCTACAAGCAGGGATCCACCGACGCAGTAAAATCGTATGTGTTTGGCGGAAGTAACGACCGCCCACGTACTTGGGAAATGGTAGAAATCTTACGTCGTAATCAGATTGAGGTGTACGAGGTGGCCAAAGATGAAACAGTGGACGGTCGCAATTTTCCTAAGGGCAATGCCTACGTAGTGCCTTTGAACCAGCCACAACACCGGGTAGCGAAGGCTATATTTGAAAAGAGGACTCAATTTGAGGACAGTCTCTTTTACGATATTTCGGCTTGGGCAATGCCACTTACCTTCAATGTACCCTATGCCGAATCAAAAGCTTCGGTATCACTAGGTAGTAAGGTAGGGGAAAACACCTTTCCCAAGGGTAGTGTTGTGGGCAAAACGGACTACTCTTACCTATTTGAGTGGGATAGCTACTACGCTCCCCGGACTTTATACGAACTGGAATCACTAGGATACCTCACCAAAACCGCCACTCAGCGACTCACTGTATTGGTACAGGGTAAGCCCCGGATGTTTGACTACGGAACGATACAGGTACAGGTGCGGGATCACGACCCGGAGGAAACCTATCGTTTGCTGCAACGCCTGGCGGAGCGGGATGGCGTAGACTTTTACGCATCCTCCACGGGACTTACCGGCAGTGGAATTGATTTTGGTAGTGAGAACTTCAAAGCAATGCGTACGCCACGCCCACTAATGCTGGTAGGCTCGGGTATCAATAGCAATGATGCCGGAGAAGTATGGCACCTACTGGACCAACGGGTAAACGTACCGCTGACGATGGCCGATATGAGTTCGATCAATCGCGTAGATTTGAGCAAGTACAATACCATTATCATGGTCAGCGGCAACTACAATGCTTTATCCGTGGATAAGATCAAGGAATGGATACGCAATGGCGGCGTGTTGATTACGATGGCTGATGCTACAGAATGGGCTTCTGAAAAAGGAGTTTCGCCGATTAAAATCAAGTCGATTCCTAGCGATACAACGGGCCCCAAGCCTTATGCGTTGTCAGAGCTACACAAAGGGGCACAGGTAACCGGTGGGGCCATATTTCAGGTGAAGCTCGACTTAACTCACCCACTAGCCTATGGTTATAAAGAGCCGACATTGAATGTATTTCGGGATAACAATATCTTCATTCAACCTATTAAAGATCCTTACGGTGCCCCGGCTATTTACACGGATCGACCGCTGGTAAGTGGCTATGTTTCGACTCAAAATGAAAAGCTACTCCGAAACTCTCTTTCCATCGTATGTACCAACTTGGGCTCAGGGAAGGTCATTGCGATGACGGACAACCCAAACTTCCGGGCCTTCTGGTATGGTACAAATAAATTGTTTTTGAATGCGTTATTTTTCGGTTCGCAGATTTCTTCGGGCCGTTTTGGAGGAGGTTCAGAAGACTAACGGAAATCTAGTATAAACAACAGGGAGCGCTCCGCTAAGGGCGCTCCCTGTTTGTTTTATTCATAGAAAACTCACCTTGAAAGCTATCGACGGTGAGTAGTGTATCGGCAGGAACAGGTTAGAGAGTATCAGATCATTCGATGCAGCATGAATTTGGTGAAGAATATTTCACCATCCCGTTTTATAAGTAGCTCTACTTCTCTACCATCTCCCTTTTGCAGCATCTTATAGATCTCACTGATGCTTACATTTTCAGATGGAGTGTCGTTAATAAACAGTATCTGATCTCCGGGGACCAATCCGGCTTGCTGCGCGGGAGAGTCTTCTACTACTGCGTATACAAAGTAGTTGCGCAGGTCTGCCCCCAAAGCTTTTATTTCCAAGCCGCTCATATCGTGTTCGAAGGATTCTCGGAGTCGTCTTTTGATGGGCTTTAAAACCATGTAATTGGCTTGGTAGTTCATCGTGACGTTAAAGCGGCGCAATAGTTCACAGCCTACATTACCTTGCCGATCGATCCGGTCGGGGAGTTTCGAGCCAAAAGAAGCACTATCTGGAAAGGAGGCAACGATGTTGTCGAGTTCAAAGCGCCCGAACTTGATGCGCTCGATCCGGCCCAAGCTACCGTTAATTACCCCGTTGAGCCCGCGGCCCAGCTGGGTACGAATCACTTTTTCGGGTACCGGAATATTATTGTCTGACGTTTTATCCAAAAACAGCGCGTGGCCCGCTCCGGTATCAATCACTACCCGGATTGGGTGCTCGCGGCCGTCGGCAAATAAAGCTACGGCGTTGGTAAAAGGCTTGGTGTCTTCAATGGAAATCGGGTATTTATCGCCTTTACGCTTTTTGTAGGTATAGTGTTCGGGTTTTTCCAGGATGAGTACCTTACGATGAAAATCAATGGTGACCACGAAGTTGTTGAATATATCGTAGCCAAAAATACCGTGGACGGGTACTCCCACGTATTCGGATAAGTGCAGGAGGTCTTCCTCCATGATCAGTAAATTCTGATGGTTGGCCTTCATTTTTCCCATCGAAAGTGAATTGTCCAGGGCTACCCCGGCGGATATCGGTTGTCCTTCACCCGCTCCGGCGAGTACTACTTTGCGGGTCAAGCGAAGATTTTGCCGACGAAGCGCATTGGGATCAGTAATCAGAGTTGTGCTGACGCCGGTATCCAGTATAAAGCGGAGGGTATCAGAATCATTAATCTGTACCGGTACGATAATCAAGTTAGAATGGAATTCAAAAGGAATACGTACGATTTTACGTTTACCTTCCAGAAAGAAACCGAATTTATCCTCCGGCTCCCATTGTTTTTGTGCTTCTACCCGGAAACTATTTCCCAATAAAAGCCCAAGCAGGACGACGATATGTGTACTCACTCCTTTCATAACTGCCTCACTGTTGCTATACTAGGCAAATGCACCATTCTGTTTCTTGTTTAAACACAAATAAAACTTAATAAGTTTCTAAAATGTTGATTTTTTATGTGGAGGAAATATATTCCCGTGCGTCGAGGGAAAAAAAGGTAATTTTATGCCTCAATTAATTGTTTGACCCATTATTACCCCGCCTGATTATGCGTAAGAAAATAGTAGCCGGAAACTGGAAGATGAATAAGACCCTCGATGAAGCCCTCGCGCTTACCTCGGAGGTAGTAAACATGATCAATGACGAAATAAGAGGTGATGTAGAAGTAATTCTGTGTACACCTTCGCTGTACCTGACCATCCTGGGTAAGTACGTTGAAAACTCACCCAAGGTATCGTTGGGGGCCCAAAACTGCCACGAAAAATCCTCCGGAGCCTACACGGGCGAAGTGTCGGCTCCAATGCTGAAAGCGATCGGTATTAACTACGTCATTCTTGGCCACAGTGAGCGTCGGCAGTATTTTGCGGAAACCAACGAGCAGTTGGCGGCGAAAGTTGATATAGCTCTGGAAAACGGTTTGACGCCTATTTTCTGCTGCGGAGAGTCGCTGGAACAACGCCAGAATGAAGATTTTGTTGAGGTAGTTAAAACACAGCTTACCGAAAGTCTTTTTCACCTGAGCGCGGAGCAGTTGGCTTCCATTGTGATTGCCTACGAACCTATTTGGGCCATTGGTACTGGGCTAACAGCCAGCAGCGACCAAGCCCAGGAAATGCACGCTGCCCTACGCGCCCATCTAGCGGGCAAGTATGGTGAAGCCGTAGCGGATGAGATTTCTATTCTGTACGGAGGAAGTGTTGGGGCGGGTAATGCCGAAGAACTGTTTGCTTGTCCGGACGTGGATGGTGGCCTGGTTGGAGGTGCCTCTCTCAAATCGCGTGACTTTACCACCATCGTGAAAGCTCGTCAGTAAATAATTACGACGTATATGTATCTTAGAAACAGGACGGCCCACGAGATTCTCGGGGGCCGTCCTGTTTCTATTAACGCTGCTTACTTAGTACACTTTCTCCCCTTTTCGGAGCCATATGCCCCATGCGTGCGAGTAGGCGTGTACTTTCCTAGTGCGTTTACCCTTTTCGTCGACGATAGGCTTGCCCTGATTGACCCATTCAAACAGACTTCCATTGAGGTTTTGTACATTTGTATAACCCGCGTCGAGTAGTTTCTTACCGATTTGCTCGCTTCTTACACCTACGGAGCAATACACGATCAAGGGAGTCGTCTTATCGATTCCTTTCATTTTATCCAAAGAAAATTCGTCGTAGCCTACCCACCTGGCGTTTGGGATGTGACTCACTTTAAACTCTTCGTAGGCCCGGGTGTCTAAAAATAGGACAGACTTCATTTTTGCCGCGTCATCGCAGCTGACGAGAGGCACCGTATTCTTATAAAGGGTCTTTAATAGCACTTTGTAGCTATTACTGGTTATTTGACCAAGCGTTGCCGTAAACGAAAGTAGCACTACAATATAAGTTAAAATCCACGTTTTTTTCATGATATTGCGTTATAATGATAGTGCAAAACGTTTGCAGAATGATTTTCTGTCCAAGTTAATTGCATTAATAAATGTTAAACAGTAGGTATGAAAAATTGGTTTGGTCGGATTTATCGTTCACGTTTTTTTCAAGTGGTTGTGGGGATAATGGTTGCACTGATTGTTAGTTCAGTGGTAGCAACGGCGTTGAAGTTACGTGGAAAAGTGCCGCCCCGGACGTTCGTTAGCTCCGACACCACGGATGAGGTAAAAATGGAAATAGTTCGTGCTTCCAGACCCAAGAGAATAGGCCCTGCGGTAAATGTTCTTCCCGAAAGTGCGTGGGTAGATAGTACGTTGCAATCTCTAACCTTAGACGAAAAGATCGGGCAATTCTTCATGATTGCAACTTATTCTAACCGAAACGAGTCTGATTATCGCTCCGTTGAAAAACTTATCACCGATTACCACCTCGGAGGCCTGATTTTCTTTCAGGGAGGCCCGTACCGTCAGGCCCGGCTCACTAACCGTTACCAGGCTATTTCTAAAGTACCCCTGTTCATCGGTATTGATGGCGAGTGGGGCTTAGGTATGCGGCTCGATAGTACGATATCGTTTCCCAAACAAATGGTACTTGGAGCCATTCAGGACGATAAACTTATCTATCGTATGGGCGATGAAATTGGTCGTCATTGCCAGCGATTGGGTATCCATATCAATTTTGCACCCGTTTCAGATGTAAACAATAACCCTGATAATCCCGTCATTGGTTCTCGGGCGTTTGGTCAAGATCCGCAGAACGTTACGCGCAAGGCCATTGCCTACATGAAAGGTTTACAGCACAACGGAGTGATCGCAACCGCGAAGCATTTTCCCGGGCATGGGGATACTGACGCTGACTCACATTATACATTACCCGTGGTAAGCCACTCCTCAGATCAGCTGTGGGATATAGATCTATACCCTTATCGTAAAATGATCGCCGATAGCTTAATGGGTGTATTGAACGGGCATTTGTACGTTCCGGTGCTAGATAATACTCCTCAATTGGCTAGTTCGCTTTCCAAAAAAATTGTGACAGATTTATTGCGCAACGAAATGGGCTTTCGAGGACTTGCCTTCACGGACGCCATGAATATGCGCGGGGTACTACGAAACGGAAAGGCATCGGATGTGAACCTCCAAGCACTTCTGGCAGGAAATGATATTCTATTGTACCCCGAAAGTGTAGACGAAACCGTTAGATCGATTAAGGATGCGGTAGCCCGTGGTACGATCAGTGAGGAGTTTATCGATGGAAAAGTGAAAAGAATCTTACAGGGTAAATACTGGGTAGGCCTGGATCGCTACAAACCCATTGATTTGAAGAACCTGGATCAAGACCTTAACAACGAAGAAAGCCACGAGCTATCAGAAGAGCTAAGCGAGGCGTCGGTAACGGTGGTGCGTAACGATAATGACCTGATTCCGATCGGAGCCGTTGATCGCCTAAAAATAGCGTCTGTTACCATTGGTGCAGGAAAAGGGACTGCCTTTCAGAAAATGATGAGTAACTATGCACCAGTCAAGCATTTTATTTTCGAAGAAAAGCCTGATAATAATCAGCTAGTAACCGAAATGCTCGACTATCTGGCTCCTTTTGACGTCGTTGTGGTAGGTATTCATGATATTAGTAACTCGCCCCGCCGTCGGCATGGCATTACAACTGGCTCGGCTGATTTTGTACGTCGTTTAAAAGAACAGGGTAAGAAAGTAGTACTTTGTTTGTTTGGGACACCATATAGCATCCGTTTCTTTTCTGATCCTGATGCCTTAATCTGCGCGAATGAGGATAATGAAACAACCGAAGGAGTTACTTCACAGATATTATTCGGGGCACTATCATCTAAGGGTGCTTTGCCCGTGTCGGTAGCAAGCTACAAGCCGGGTACTAGTATCGAAACAGTAGCTTTGGGCAGGCTGAGCTATGGCACTCCCGAAACGGTGGGCATGGATGGGAATCAACTCCATAAAATTGATGCAGTTGTTGAGGAAGCCATTGATCAGCACGTTTTTCCGGGCTGTCAGGTATTGGTAGCACGCAAAGGTAGGATTGTGTACTCAAAAGCCTATGGTACTCTCAACTACCTCACTTCCAACCGGGTTACGCAGGAGACGCTCTACGATCTGGCTTCGGTGACCAAAGTCTCAGCTACGTTACAATCAGTGATGTGGCTGTACGATCAACAGAAACTGGATCTTGATCAGAAGGCATCTGCTTATTTGCCTGAGCTGAAGGGTACCAATAAACAAAACATAACCATCCGGAATTTGCTACTACACCGCTCCGGGCTGGTATCGTTTTATCCTAAACTATGGGCGAATACCATGACGGGCGGTGGTGGTCTACTGCCCGAGTATTACAGCTCTGTACAGGATACTACCTACTATTTACAGGTTGCGCCGCGCCTGTTTGCCAAACCGATGCTGCGCGACTCCGTCTGGAAGTGGGTTGTAGACTCGCCTATGACAAATCGTCGTGATGGTGGAGGTAAGTACCCTTATATATATAGCGATCTGGGTTTCCTGACCCTGCAAAAAGTAGTGGAGCGCCTCACGGGTCAGCCACTTGATGTGTTTGTGTACAAAACGTTTTATGAGCCACTTGGTTTATCCACTCTTGGTTTTAATCCGTTAAGACGGTTTGCGCCGGAGGGCATAGCACCCACCGAGCAGGACTATCGTTTCCGTAGTCAGTTGTTGCAAGGTACGGTGCACGATCAGATGGCGGCGATACAAGGTGGAGTGTCTGGCCACGCTGGGCTTTTTGGTACGGCTACCGATCTTGCCGTCGTCATGCAAATGAATTTATGGAAAGGTAAGTATGGTGGAAAAACCTTTTTTCAGCCGGGGACGGTACCTTCTTTCGCCCGTCTGTATGATTCATCACATCACCGTGGTTTAGGCTGGGACAAAGTACCCTCTTCGGGTAACAGCGTGTATGTGTCAGATAAGGCCTCCGCCAATTCTTTTGGCCACACCGGCTTTACGGGGGCGGTGGTCTGGGCCGACCCGGACGAAGAACTTGTATATATATTTTTATCTAACCGGATTCACCCTGACATGGAAAATGATGGAATCGTAAAACATAAGACAAGACGTAAAATCCACGACATTATTTATGAGTCCCTGCTAGGATCATAGGCGTTACCCAACTAGCAGAGGTAATCTGCTACCTTCATTTTCAAAAATATACCTAACTTTATCCGCAAATTCTGGATAGAATAGTATCTAACTTCATAAATATTGATGTATGCAACGTAGACGTTTTACTCACTGGATCATTATAGGGCTGATAGGATTGGGATGGATTAGTGATTCAATGGCTCAAACCATTGGTACCGATGCATTAAATGTAACTAAGGTTTGTACAAGTTCCACACTTAGTGTGCCTTTCACCGCTACTGGCACCTTTAATGTTGGGAACGAGTTCAGGGTACAGTTGTCAAATGCAGCGGGGGATTTCACTACCCCGGTAGTCCTTTCTCCTTCCGGGGCATCCAGCCCATTGACCGTAACAATTCCCGGTGGTACTGCCAACGGAACCGCATATAAGGTCCGGGTGGTTTCTACGGATCCCGCGACAACTGGATCTCCAAGTAGTACTACACTGACAATTAGTGCAAAGCCATCCGGGCCAACGGTGGTTTCCCCGGTAGAATATTGCCAGTTTACCACCGCTACCGTGTTGACAGCCGGAGGTGCTAACCTTACTTGGTATACCCACTCTACGATTGGATCGGGTACACCAGCGGCCCCCATTCCTGTAACAAATACGCCTGGTACCTTTAATTATTACGTAAGTCAAACACCGGCATCGAGCTGTGAAAGTGACAGGGTTCAAATTCAGGTAGTAGTAAAAGAAAAGCCCTCCCTACCGGGTGTGACTACACCATTGGAGTTGTGCCAGGGAACGTCGCCCTCTCAACTGACAGCCACTGGTATTGGATTGAAATGGTATACAGTAACAACGGGCGGCATTGCCTTAGACTCTGCTCCTACACCATTGACAGGTTCAGTAGGGACAACCCCTTACTATGTAAGTCAAACAGTATTTGGATGCGAAGGTGATCGATCTCAGTTAGATGTAACAGTAAAAGCGACCCCGGCGGCACCTTCAGCCACTAGTTCTATTAGTTATTGTTTCGGAATAACATCTACGGCACTGACGGCGACTGCAAGTGGTGGTGCAACCATCAATTGGTATAATCCCTCGGGGGGGAGTTTGGGGACTAGTCCTCCTACACCATCTACCACTACCACTGGTGTGACGACCTACCAGGTTAGTCAAATACTATCTGGCTGTGAAGGCCCTCAGACAGCTATATCGGTAACAGTTAACAAAACAGACGCCCCCACGGTGCCATCTGCCTCTATATCCTACTGCCAGAATGCCACACCTGCTGTCCTTACTGCTATCGGAACTGACCTGAAATGGTATACTGCGGCAGCAGGAGGGAGTAGTTCACCAACAGCACCAACGCCTTCCACAGCAACGGCGGGCTCCACAGATTATTACGTAAGCCAAACGTTGAATAGTTGCGAGAGTGAACGTACTAAAATAACGGTGACTGTTAAGCCAACGCCGGCAGTACCGGGAGTGAATCCTGCGAGTTTCTGTCAGAATAGCATTGCTACGCAGCTTACTGCTTCTGGCGCAGGGTTACTATGGTATACTGCCGCCATAGGAGGCGCAAGTTCATCAACGGCTCCAACCCCGGGTACCGGCTCCGTAGGTACTACCTCTTATTATGTAAGTCAGACTATCGACGGTTGCGAAGGCCCGCGGGCTAAGCTTGACCTAACCATTAAAATCACTCCTGCTGCCCCTTCAACCACGAGCGCATTAACGTATTGCTTTGGAGCCACAGCTACCGCTCTTACGGCAACTACTAGTGGTGGCGCAACGCTCAATTGGTACAATGCAGGTGGTGGAAGCTTGGGCAGTACTGCGCCAATCCCTTCTACCGCCACCGCTGGCGTTACGATCTACCAGGTGAGTCAGACGTTAGATGGATGTGAAGGCGCTAAGGCTACTATTACTGTGACGATTTATAAAACGGATGCACCCTCAGTAATACCGACGATCGACTACTGCCAAAACGCTACTGCCACTGCCTTAACTGCTACGGGAACTGCCTTGAAATGGTACACCGCTGCCACGGGGGGGGGCGCCTTGGGATCAGCTCCTATACCCTCAACAACAACAGTAGGTACTACCAACTACTATGTAAGTCAAACCTTAAATGGTTGCGAGGGCGACCGGGCGCAGATCGCAGTTACCGTGAAAGCCTTACCAGCCGTTCCTACGGTCAGTGCCATAAGCTTTTGTCAGGGAACCACCGCTACCGCGTTGACCGTATCAGGCACTAACCTGACCTGGTACACCGCTGCAACAGGAGGTGTGGGGTCAGGAACGGCTCCAACCCCGGGAACAGGCACCGTAGGTACTTCTTCTTTTTATGTAAGCCAAACGGTTAATGGTTGCGAAGGCCAGCGGGCAAAACTGGATGTGACAATTAAAAGTACTCCTGTCGCCCCAACCGTAACGAATGCAGTATCATTTTGTATTAGCTCTACCGCTACTGCCCTAACTGCTAGTTCAATCACGGGCGCAACGCTCAATTGGTACAATGCAGGTGGTGGAAGCTTGGGCAGTACTGCGCCAATCCCTTCTACCGCTACCGCTGGCGTTACGATCTACCAGGTGAGTCAGACGTTAGATGGATGTGAAGGCGCTAAGGCTACTATTACTGTGACGATTTATAAAACGGATGCACCCTCAGTAATACCGACGATCGACTACTGCCAGAATGCTACTACCACTGCTCTTACTGCCACGGGTACAGCCCTGAAATGGTACACCGCTGCCACGGGGGGGGGCGCCTTGGGATCAGCTCCTATACCCTCAACAACAACAGTAGGTACTACCAACTACTATGTAAGTCAAACCTCAAATGGTTGCGAGGGCGACCGGGCGCAGATCGCAGTGACAGTAAAAGCCTTGCCAACTGCTCCTACGGTTAGTGCTGTAAGTATTTGTCAGGGTACTACGGCGACGGCTCTTACCGCCACGGGTACAGCCATGAAGTGGTATACTGTCGCAACAGGAGGAATGGGATCGGCTGCGGCCCCTATCCCGACTACGACAACGGTAGGAACCACACCGTACCATGTAAGTCAAACGGTTAATGGTTGCGAAGGCCCGAGGGCTCAATTGGATGTGACGATTAAGTTAACCCCGGCCGCTCCGACGGTGACTGCGGTATCGCTTTGTGAGGGGATCCCTGCTACCGGACCACTAATTGCGACGGGAGTCACAGGTGCTACTTTTACATGGTATACTGCCACTGGAATAGGCTTGGCGTCAGCTCCTACACCATCCACTGCCGCCGCCAGTGTTACGACTTATCAGGTAAGTCAGACATTAGTTGGTTGCGAAGGCGCCAAGGCTACTATTACTGTGACGGTTTATAAAACTGCCGCACCAGTGGTTAATGTTACAACTATTGAATATTGTAATAATGTCATCCCGGTTGCATTAGTTGCCACGGGTAGTAGCCTAAAATGGTATACAACATCAACCGGGGGAACAGGTGTGACTACTGCTCCTGTACCTAGTACAACTACGGTCGCTAATACAGCCTATTATGTGAGTCAGACAGCCAATGGTTGCGAAAGTGACCGGGTTCGGATCGATGTCATCGTGAAAGCAATCCCGGCAGTACCAACAATCACAGCTCCGACTCCGATCTGTGAAGCCTCTGCGGCGCTTCCGCTCATCGGTACAGTAAGTGGTGTTACCGGAACCTTGAAATGGTATACAGCTGCCTCAGGAGGCAGCGCAGTTGGTACAGCGCCGATACCCGCTACAACTAACCCTGGAACTCTAAACTACTACGTAACTCAGACTGTCAATAATTGTGAGAGCCAAAGAGTAGCCATACCTTTGGAAATAAAGGCTCTGCCAGTAAGACCAACGGTTTCTACCCCAGTAGAGTATTGTAATAATGCCACGGCTACGGCATTAACAGCCTCAGGTACTAACTTGAAATGGTATATTGTGGCAACGAATGGGACGGCGTCGAGTGATGCACCTATACCAAGCACTGCTTCTGTTAATACTACCTCTTATTATGTAAGTCGAAGTACTATCTATCCGCTTACTCCCTCGGGAAACCTTACTTGCGAAGGGCCTCGTTCTCAACTTAACGTACAGATCAACCCACTACCTGCTGCTCCGGCGGTAGTTACACTTCAGGAATTTTGTCAGGAGCGGCAAGACAAGACTTTCCCCTTGTCTGCGACGGGCGATAGTTTGAAGTGGTACACAGTATCAAATGGCGGTACTGGTGCAGCAACAGCGCCCGTACTCAATTTGAAAGACGCAAATGAATCAACGTTTTACGTAAGCCAGTCTACTAATAAAGGTTGTGAAGGTCCACGCTCCGAACTGAAAGTACGCGTGAAGCGCTTGCCGATTCCTCCGGTAGTATCTTCGTTGATTGAGTACTGCCAATTTGATAATCCGGTAGCATTAACTGCGACAACCGAAACGAATGCTAACTTGAATTGGTACGGTACGAATGCTACGGGCGGATCCAGAACTGTTGTGGCTCCCACTCCTAGCGCTGCCAAAGGCGGTGAAACCGCCTTTTACGTCAGTCAAACGTTGGAAGGCTGCGAAGGAGATCGCTCTCAGGTTCTTGTTAGAATCAAGACAACGCCCAAGCCATCAGTAACCACTCCGATTCAATACTGTCAGAATGTTTCTGCCCAGCCACTAACTGCTCAGGGTACCGGCCTGAAATGGTACCGTGAACCTACGGCTACCGAGTCACAAGCTAATCCATTTGTTCCTTTTACGGCCAACGTAGGTAGTTATGCCTTCTACGTGACACAAACCGGAGCGAACGGGTGCGAAAGCCCAAAGGAGAAGATTGAGGTAATGATTCAGTCTTTACCGTCAGCAACTATCAGCGGAAATACTTCCATCATCCTTGGTCAATCGGCCGAAATTAGCATTGCGTTTACGGGTATTGGTCCATGGAACTATGTACTTTCTAACGGCGTAACCGGAACCGGAATTACCGGTAACCCCGCGAAAATCACGGTGAGTCCTGAAACAACTACTACCTATGTGGTGACGGAGGTATCAAACTCCTGTGGGAAGGGTATCCCTAACGGTAGTGCCATCGTTACCGTTCGAATACCGACGATTAGTACTGGAAACCCAACCATTGCGAACTTGTGCGCCGGGAAATCTTTTACAGTACCCTTCCAGCAATCAGGTGAGTTTGTGGCTACCAATAAGTTTAATGTTCAGATTTCCTTGTTACAGGCTGATGCTGGGTTTCGGTCAATCCCAAGTGTAAGAAACGGAAGCGAGCTTACGGCGACGGTACCTGATATAACCAAAGGTGGCAACTACTTTATTCGTATAGTTGGAGAAGCACCACAGCTCCCTACCATCAAAGGAAGTATCAGCCCGGTGACGGTGACGGTTAAACCCTTACCTACCGCTATGGTAACAGGTACAACGGCGATCCTGATAGGACTATCAACTACCGTGAATGTGGCACTAACCGGTGATAGCCCTTGGACATTCCGCTTTAACAACGGTAGTAGTGACTCCCTTGTAACGACTAGTGTTACTCCGTTTTTGATCACGGTTCAACCCGTAACCACCACTACTTATACCGTGTCGACTCTTTCTAATCAGTGTGGAACTGGAAGAGCATCAGGCGAAGCCCGGATTCAGGTGGATCCAATCCTTGGCGTGGAACCGTCCTATTCGGCTAGCTGGCTTAAAGCTTACCCTAGTCCGGTGCAGACAATCTGTGTGATTGAGATGGATACCCCGTTGGTCGGTGGCGAGGCTACCCTTACCGTCCAGGACCTGAACGGACGCACGGTCATCACCAAACAGATCAAAGAAACCCGGTCGGAGGTCGACTTCTCTTCACAGTCTTCCGGGATTTATTTCCTTCGGGTTGAAAACGGAGGACGGGTTGCGGTACGTCGGATTTTGAAGCAGAATTAATAGTAATATACAATCAATACCAAAGCGAGAGGCACATAGCTTCTCGCTTTCTTACATAGATAAGTAGTCGGCCGTAAATATGGATATAATTTTTATCTTGCATCCATGCAAGGGAAGAAACGATACATCAGCCTGAGTGACGATCAGCGTGCGGCACTCGTATTGGGCCACAAGACGGGCAAGAAGGCCACCTTCCGCCTGCGCTGCCAGATGATCATCTTCAGCGACCAGGGGGGCAAGATCGACCAGATCGCCGACATTTTGCGCTGCAATCGTCAGAGCGTGGTCAAGTGGTTCAACCGATACGAGAGCCGGGGCATCGACGGGCTGCACACGGCCGATGGGCCGGGCCGTCCGGCAGTGGTGCGCACCGACAACCGCAAGGAGGTCGACCTGATCGAGCGCATCGTCGAGGAGCACCCCCAGAAGCTTGACGTGGCGCGCGCGCGCATTGAGCGGGAGCTGGGCAAGAAGATGTCACAGCGGACGCTGCGCAGGTTTTTAAAAAAAGCGGCTGGCGCTGGAAGCGCTTCCGCCGCCGCCCGCCCAAGCGTCCCTC
>Ga0209284_10002857_pt1 | contig 22525 bp, 43 predicted proteins | sample FRY03_FD_187211 | JGI IMG/M metagenome (GOLD analysis project Ga0209284, IMG submission 187211) | Freshwater microbial communities from Lake Fryxell liftoff mats and glacier meltwater in Antarctica - FRY-03 (SPAdes) (version 2) | ecosystem: Environmental > Aquatic > Freshwater > Ice > Glacier...
AGATTCTTTTTACTTTAAATTTTTTAGTGGGCATATATCCTTTATATTTAATTTTAAGCTCATTACAAAATTAATTACAATCGTCTTCTATCTTGGATCCTTTAAGTAAGGCACACTTATATTCTTTATCGGCTTTCAATCTCATATTGGCAAGAGCGCCGTCTAGTATAGCAGGTAAGTATTGTTGAAAAACACTTATCATCTGTATGGCGTACAAATGGCCAACTCTCTCTAGTTCTTGTTCCATCAACTTTTGTGTTTGTACATTGTTACCTTGTATGGTTTGAGTAACCACATTAGCGATAACCGCTGTATTATATTCGTCAGCCTTAACAGAGTTCATTAAACTAGTTAAACTGAACCATATTAAACTCATTAAAATGGTTGATGTTATTACTATCTTTTTCATTATCTGTCTCCTTATTTATTATGGTTAATAATAACATAAAATGACTAAAATGTCAAGCATTAATAATCGTTGGGGGGTAAGGGTTTTAGAGGGCGGTTTTGACACAGCCCTCTAAAAAAGTAGTTAATTACTTTGATTCTTTAACAAAATTGTCATTCCAACCAAAGGTTTCTTTAACCATTTCAGCTGTTAGACCTTTATAAGTCCTGTTAAGTCTTTTATCTTTTACATCTATCAATGCTTCAGCTTCAGTTTTATGTAAGCCTTCTAACATTTGTATAAACATAATTTCTTTTTTAGCTTTATTAAGTGTATTATTACCACCTTTAAGAAAATGATATAATTTATTTACTTGATTACTTAATATTGTATGTTCTGTACCAAGTGGTGCCTCGTTAGCTACGAAAGGAGGCGTTCCTTCAGGTATATCCCATACGATTTTAGGATCGAAGGCTGCTTTTAAGATTGATCTGATATAAGGTTTATCATATTTTTTTAATACTTCAATCTTTTTTGGTTTATCTTTAGCGTTATTAATTTTAGTAAAGATTTCGTGTACGGTTTCTGATCTACTACCTAGGGTACTAGACATAGACACCATTGATTTCTTACTAATTAGGTTTGGGTTATCCATAATTTACTCCATATATATGTTTGTTTCAAAAGTCATTAATATTTTCAATCATTGACTTCAATTTATTTTCTATAAAGTAAGTTAACAGGAGCGACCTGTTTGGTACTTTATAGCTTCTAAATCTATTTATAATGTTTTCCTCTATCGTTTTTGGTATCATAGAGAGGTCTATTAATTTTCTATTTCTATCGTAGTTCTTTTTAGTTTCTGAACCTAGTGGTATGTTTTCTACATTTGTCCACTCTTCCAATTTTTGTTTAGTAATAGGTTTCTGTCTGTCGCCTCTTACAAAGATTTCGTCATCACTTAATATGTTAGGTACTCCATCTGATCTATCACCTTTTATAATTTGTTCTCTTAAAAATTTAACAGGATCCACATCTTCCCCAATATATTTTTTTAGAAAAGGCGACCACTGTTTAACATTACCATAATTGTGTAATTGTATAAAGTCTTTATCACCTGAAACAATAATGTATTTTAATTCTTCTCGTAACCTAACAAGTATAGCTATGATATCATCAGCTTCACAATTTTCAACATCTATTACCATATACGGAAAGTTTTGAGCAATTTCTTTTTTTATATCTGAAATAATATTAAATATGTTATTCCAATCAAAAGGTCCGTCTAGTCTGGATTGTTTTCTACTGTGTTTGTAATTAGGATAGAAATCTTTACGCCAAGGATTGCTAGAGTCTGAACAAAGTATCATTGTACCAAATTCTTTTTTAAATTTTATATTGAAACCTCTTAAAGAATTTAAGACCATATGTCTTATCATTTCCTTATTTGGTTTTACCTCACCTTTGCCTCTAACTTGAGCCATTAAATTGGATATTAAAATTTGATTAAGATCAACTAATATCATCTTTTACTAGCCCACATTCTGTCTAAAAAATAATACCAAACTCCATTGATTAATGGTTCTACTATAGCGTCAATACTAGCTAAGAGTAAATCAGCACCTGTAATAAACCAATTACAAGTAGCAGCTATGATTATGTGACCAAGTGTATAAACAACGGCACGGCCCAAACTGGTACCAACCAGACTCATTAATGTATTGTAAATTCCGTTTTTAAATTCGGTCATTTACTAATTTTTCTTAATTCTGATTTCAAAGATTGTATTCTATGTTTTAGTCCATCTATGGTTGTGTACATCCATCCACAATCTTCTGGCTCAACTTGTTTTCTAAACCATTTAATAGTATTTGTTAACACTTCAATTGATTTTGTAATTTCTTTTTTAGACATAATAATCCTTATATAAAATTGGGGGCGGTCTTCACTCTCGTTACTAACCGCCCACCAATAGTTACTTATGCTTACGCTCCGTAAGCTGTATTGCCGAATAGGGCTCTTTGTCCAGCTGCGATTACAGCTTTAGAAGGCGTACCTAATCTGAAAGAAACACCAGATTTTGATTTATTTGTGTAAATCATAATACCTTGGTTTCTTAATTTTCCAATCATTGAAGTTGGTGATCTAAGGTCAAATTTTTGTCTTAGCGTTTTCCAAGCAACATCTTTGCCTGATTGTAAAAGGTTTAATACCTTTTGTGTTTTTGATACTTTCATATCTTCTCCTTTGTTTTTAAATAAAAAGTTAAACATACTGTTTAGCTCCTTTCAAGTTGGCTATTTTACAACCTGCGAAGGCGATTCCGTTGGAATTTCTTTTAATCATCAAGTTTATCTCCGTCAAAGAAACCTGCTTGATCGTTTAAATCTTTTAAAGTGTTTTTTACATCACTACTTAAAGGCTTTTGTGTTTTAGAATCGGTATCAACAATACTTGAATAATCTATTTTAGCTGATTGTGTACCGTCTTTATTAACCTTTAAACTCACTAATTTTTCTGTTAATTTTTGTGCTGGATAAGGCATATCAAAATCTCTATAAATTAAACCTCTAATCACATCTACCACCAATGCCAAATCTGTTGTAAAGGTATGTCTATCCGTTCTAACCGAAAGCTCATAAAATTGTCTTAACATAGTCATACTAATATCATCTACCGCCGTTTCTACAAACTGTTTTGTTTGGTGATCTTGAATCTTTTTGGTTGTCTTTGTATCCATTTGCTGGCCAACCCTTGTTGGTTCAACAATACGATTGGTCGGAAACGGAATAATTTTATTATCTGACACTATATAATATCACCTTTGAAATTAACTTTACCATTATCAGCAAAGTATTCTACTAACTGATTATAACCACCAATTAACTTATCATCAATTTTAATTTGTGGCATAGTTCTCACTTGTTTACCAATATCTTTCAACATAGCTTCTGTAGAATCAAAATCTTCTAATTTCTTTTCACTGTATTCAAGGCCAAGTTTTTTTATCAAAGTCTTAGCCTTTGAACAGTATAAACAGTTTTCTTTACTGTATATTGTTATTTTCATTTTTTTTACCTATTAGGGATTCATAAGCGATAGTCGCTTTTTCTTTTACATTATAAGCGTCAACAGCTTCAGCAATTGTAAAGTTGTACATCTTATTATATTCGCCCATTGGTAATCTCAATCCAATCCAAGCTCTGTAGTAACCTTGTTTAGTTATAGTTACATCTTTAGCAAAGATTTCATATCCTCTAACTGGAGTATTTTTAATTAGATTAACTATTGTACTTTCAACTTCCGAAATGGTAGTTTTAGTATTAGTTTTACCTAGTTCTGTTATAAACTGTTTAGACGATTTGTTCATTTCGCCTTTGATAATATCAGCCAACTCTGCCTTAGCAATCATCATACCTTTTTCTATTGCTAGATTAAGGTCTGGAGATACAGCAGTACCAACACCAAAGATACACATTTTATCTTTGTCTTTACCAAACATAGGCGTATCACACGCTTTGCTTTCAGAAAAATCAGCCATATACCAATTCGGCACTTCATTTAAGACTTTTCCACTCTCACTTTTCATTTTGTAATTAGAAGAACAATTTGCCATCAGTAGGCCAACTATTACTATTCCAACTATTCTTTTCACATTATCCATATTATTATTTTACCTCACTTTTTATATTATATACCATTTCTTGTACTTTGTCAAGTCCAGATTGAATATACTCTAGTACCTCACTTATAGTGATATCCGTCTTGTTTACTAACAACACAACTAGAGCGATTATGATTATATTTTTAATCATCTTACCTCCCATTCACCATTTATTTGTAAACACGTTTTTCCTGGTGATTTAAAGACGTGATTTGGCCGACTATAATATCGGCAATATTCTGGAGCAGATACATCACGGTAATAAAATTGGGCAAATAACTCCCAATAACCTGGTGTTTCAATACCTTTTTTACCATCAGCACACTCCAAAACCTCTTCTTTAACAATATTTTCGCCTTCTTGTTTAATAATGACCTTCACAAAACAATATTGACCATTAACTTCACCAGGTTCTATTGTTTTAACTTTTGAATATAAAATTTTCTCACCAGCAAACGCTATATTAATTACAATAGATGTCAACATTAATAAAAATATGATAATTCCAATTTTTTTCATCCTCTTTCAATCCATCTTCCATCAGGTAACTGACAAGCAGTACCAAATACCGCTCTTCTATTTGGACTACCAATTCCAATTAGTGGCCAACTTTGTGTAATATCAACAGTAGCGTCATAGTCTTTACACTTTAAAGGACCTTTCATATAAGAGCTACTTGTTTTAATAATACCACTATTACCTGTTTTTGTATTGTACCAATTTGTATATGAGGATTTTGATGGACCTGTGTTTAAATGATCTACAAATATAGCATTGTGTACATCATAATCTGATTTGTACATTAAATCGGCCCCTTTAAATCCACCCACTAAAGCACAACTAGCAATAACATAAGGATCACTAACACCCATTTGAACACATACCGAAGTAGCTGTTCCAGCACCTAAAATAGCACCGGTGGTTGATCTATCAACAGAAGCACAATTGGTTAATAGTAAACTAGTTAAAATTAATAATATGAGTCTTTTCATTTTTACCTAATTTTTTCAATGTATCGTTTATCTCGTAAAGTTCATCATTTAAAGATTGCGTTTCTTTAAATTCCAATTCCACTTTAATTTCTTTTATTCTCTCTTTTAAACTTTTTATAATATACTCGTCAGCCATTAGTCTTTTGCCTTTTTCATCTTTGATTTGCCGTGTTTATCTTTATAGATTTTATAGGAAATACCATTTTCAATATAATATCCGTCAAGATCAAATTGAGGTTGTTTTGGTTTTTTTGTTTTATTTTTTGTATTTGTTTTTGTCATTTGATACCAATCTACACATTGATTGTATGTCTGTAATTAAATTATCTACCTGAACATCACGTTCTTTTGATTTTGGTGATTGATATTTAAGTTTATATAACATATCACCTAATTTTTTAAGTGATTCTAGTTTTTCGCAAAGTTCACTTACTTTGTGTAACATATGTAACTACCTTATCAAAAAAGTTTGTAACTGTTTCTTTGTCATTCGCCAATTGTATTTTACCGTCTTCCCAACCTTGCTTTTGATATTCTTTAATATCAATCCATTCTTTTTCTAGCCATACTCTAATAACAGTAGCCGTTTCGGTAACCTTTTCCGTTACAATGTCTTTTTTAACTTCTTCACTTTTTACCATAGTAGCCGCCATTATAGCTAATATAGTCATCATCATTAATGTTTTCATATTTTTCTTCCCATTGTTTTAAAATCCTTGGCGTCAACCACCATATACGGACCTTTGTTATAAGCAACTGAAATTGTTTTTCCTTCAGGTAACGCAGTCGCATATTCACGTTTGCCTGTAAAGTTTACTATCCTATCACTTGTTGGTATAGAATTTCTTGGTGTATATTGAGGAGTATCATAACCTTTAAAGTTATTAATCACTCTACTTTTTTGGTCAAAACGAATACCTAAAGACTCTAACCATTTACGGTGTTGAGCCTTTAGAAGTTCTAATTTATTAGATGGCATCCACTTTACCTAGATTTTCAAATTCAGCTTCTTCATTAGCTTTTTTCTGAGCATATGTAAGACCAAAAACAACGTTATAGAAGTAATCTCTCGGATTAACACTCTCATAACCTTTAAGTAGATTATCAAAATTGACTCTTACAAATTCATAGTAAGAAGGATTTTTAGATTTTAATTCAATATGATCTTTCACAAATTGAATACGATTTGTAAAGTAATCGTTTTCTTTTTCATCTTGTGTTTTAGTTTTTGATATCTTAATATCTTTTTGTTTTGCGTCTTCAAACTCTTTAAACAAGTTCTCTTTGTCGTATTTAAATGTCATAATATAATAGTCCTTTTGTTATTGTTAGTTTATCTGTATATCCTACCACAGTTTGATCTATAAGTCAAGCCTTTAAAAGTTGTTGATCCTATTGATTTATTCACTCCTGGTTGACACCAGGACACACCAGGATTGGCGATTCGCTGTTCTAGTGAGTGGTACATCATCTACTTTTTACTACTTTTAGTTGTATTCTTTTTCTTAAATAAATTCACTATATCTAATAGTATTGAACCAATGATTAGAGAAAGATACACATACATTCCATTAATATATTTCATCATATTACTTACCATATTGGCTTTCGTTTTCTAAAGTCAATTGTGTATCAATATCTGAAGCTGCTTTATCAAGTTCTTCTTGTAAAGTGGATTTCATAACCTTTAACTTGTCAATTGCCGAGTCGATATCTTTATTATCAATGGCGTCAATGACCTCGTCCAGTTTTTCTATTTGTTCTATTGTATTGTTTAGCATAGTTTACTCCTTTGTTGTTGTTAAATTCCTTTGCCAGCTGTGTATGGCGTTTTTAGTTGTTCTTCAGCAGTGGTATCAATGTCTATATCATCCTCTTCCTCATCCATTGTTACTTTACCCATATATTCGGTTGGTTCTGACTCATTATAAGCGACATCCACCATATAAGTTTCTACACCATCTTTTGTTTCTGTAAGTTCGTGGTTAATTTGAGAATGGTCGACACCACATTCTAAAAATTTTTTATCAGCCTGGTCTTTATTATCTGCTAGCACTTCTTGTTCAATAACTAAAGTGTAAAAGGTTTTCTTTCTATAAAGGTTTTTACCCACATCTTCATTAATTAACATAATTTCTGTATCAATTGTCATTACTTTTTATCCTCACTACTCATTAATAAAATTACATAATGTATTGCTTTAAGCAAGTCTTTTCTATTCTTACCGTCTTTTTTGCCATACCTACACAAATACTTAATAGCATTTGCTTGGCAGAAATCTTTATCAATATCCAATTGTCTTAACATATCTTGTACTTGAAAGCCATCTTTTGTGGTACTGTAATGTTGACCATACGTTGATTGTATGTAATCTGATATTTCTTTAATTATTTTATCTTCGCCGTATTTCATTATATAGCCTTTGTTAATTTTTGTTTATATGTTTCTAAAATTTCTGGATTATAGTCCGTTTTAAAAAATTGTCTTGTGTTATATGATTGTCCGTAATCATTAATATATCTAATGTCATCACTGGTATTGTCATAACCGTAAACATCACCATAAGTTTCATAGTATTCGTCACCAGTTAAAATTTCTACTTTACTATTGCCTGTAAAATTGGTTGCTCGTTCTGTGTAATTCGTATCACAATATTTACAAATTTTATCTACGAATTTTTTTAATTTATCAAGTTTAGAAAAATGTACATTTCTGAATACAGTATTATATGAATAAAAATATGGTTCATTCATTTCATCAGATTCGTATTCTCTGGCATAAACTAAATGGATTGTATTATTTTTATTCAACATAATTATTTTAACTCCTCAGCAAGTACCTCATCAACATTATCAAAATCAATTTGAACCATATTAAGGTTTGGTATACTCAATATATTCATTTTAGCTGTTTCGTAATCAATTGATTTATCTTTTAGTTTTGCGATTAATTTATCAACTTTATCTGTAACGGTATCTGTGATATAATCTTTTAGTTTTTGTGACATAGTGTTTTCTCCTTTTTGTTATTAATATAGGTATATCCTATCATACTGGCCAGAAATGTCAAGCCATTAAATAATCTTTTTTGTTCTTGTTTTGTTCTTGTTTTAGTCATTTTCTAATAGTTCTTTTAAATGTTTTGTTATATTAGGGTGTTTCAACTTTCTTAATGCTTTTGCTTCGATTTGTCTAATTCTATGTCTTGTTACAGAAAACTGCTGACCAACTTCTTCTAAAGTGTAATCAGTATTCATTCCAATACCAAATCTCATTCTTATCACTCTTTCTTCTCTAGGAGTTAAATAAATAAGAGCTTGAGTGATTTTGTCTTTCAGCTGATTTTGTGCAACGATACTATCAAGGTCAATTTCACTTGTCATATTATTCGCAACAGACAGTTGAGTAGATTTAAATAAAGCGTCTTTACTCTTTTTGAACACCTTTTGTCTTACGAGATGGCCATTTTTGGTGTTGTTAATACGATAATAAAAGTCTTCATTATCTAACTTCAAATCAAGTTTTATATTATATTGTTTCATAATGTGATTCTTTTCTTAATTAAGATACAATTGTGTTGTCTTTGTTTTTTTGTAATTTTTTAAAGTTTTCATCTTTAAGTTGTGTAAAAACATTTCTTTCAATGTTTTCATAAACATTAATCATTAAATCTTCTACATTTAAAGTTGAATTAAACGATTTAAGAATTTTCGCAACTTCATGTAGTTGAGAATCAACATTATTCATAGTAGTATAAAAGTTGTTAGTAAGTATTGTCATAGTGTTTTGTCCTTTGTTAGTGTTAATCATTATGGTACCATTATAACATATGGAACGAAGAAAGCAAGCGTTATTTTTTGTTGATTTTACTAGCTTTTTAAGCTAAGTTGTTCTGGTAATGTTCTATTTCCAGTTATTTACAACCCATTCTTCTTTTGATTCGTGTGGATTTGGTAAACCGTGAAATACTGCTATTTTGGCTTCTGGAGCTTTTTCAAAGGTCCATTTATTCTTATGAAATCTCTTTTGACTTCTATCAAACCACTTGTATGATTGTGTCCATTCATCTGGATATACCTTAATATGGGGGTCACCTTTCATTAAGTCTGTAACCACATTTTGGTCACCTTGCAGCCTTCTAAATTTTGGCCTATCGGCAATATATGGAACCCATATCTTATTTGAAGCTATTGAATTATTCCATTTCATTATACTCGAATTAAAAAACATATTTGGTTGACCAAAATCTCTAATAACTCCAAAAGTTTCATCATCTCCCCAATTAACAAAACAATCTATATTTTGTAATATAACCACATCTAAATCTAAATAGAAATTTACACCATTCAATTTTGATTCAGGAGCAAATAATTGTAATTTATTCCACCAACCATCAAAATCGTGTCTTCTAAATATTTTATATAATATATCACCATCTACCAAATCTTTTAGATTAACGTGGTCTGTCCAACATATGAATTGATAAGGTACTGTTAAATGCCTGTTAACCATATTGTACAAATTTTGCACATAAATTGGCTTGTATTTGCTTCCGTAATATACACAGTTTACATTAATCATTTAAATATTTATAGGCGGTGCCATTCTCCATCTCTTTAATTGTGAATTGGTGGTCAACTACACTTCTCATCCATTGTGTTATAGTTTTTGCATTAATTCTAAAAATGTTTTCTATATTGGCAATATTGGTCGAAAGTGGAGAACATACATTCTTTTTGTGTGTGATTATAGGAACCTTATTTAAGATTGCGTCTATAGCTGATAACGATAGATTGGTTACCAAACAATGGCAGTTTTTTAGATCATCTTTAATATCTGTATTCCAAAATTCATTATTAGGTCTAGGTTTATTTCGCACCTTTATAGGCCTATCTGTATATACTCTAATGTCGGCTGTAACTTGTTTTATCCAGTCTTCTTGTGAAATACCATTTATAAAATGTGTTACCATTTGTGATGATGGAGCTAAAAGTATATGTTTTGTATCACCTGTGTACCAACCCTTAAATTCAACATCAATACCTTTGTTAAAAAGATCATTTATTCTTACTGTATTACCTTCTGAAAATTCTGTTGTATGTAATCCTCCTTTAACTATTCTAAAATAAGTGTTATCATAGTTATTAATACTAGGTTCAGGATATCTGGTAATCTGTTCAGTAAAATACCCAACATCAACAAACCACCATTCTTCTCCATTCTTCTTGCAATCATTTATTTCTTTTATATTATTACCTGCTAATCCCCAAAAGAAGTGTACATCTTTACCTTCATCTTTCCAACCTTTTTCTATGGCAGGCCATATTTGGTGGGATAAACATTTATCCCAAGCTAATTTATGAGTTATTATAGCCACTAACTTTTCTCCACGCCACACCATTTCCTATTTCTGTCATAGTAAATTGATTGGCCAATAAACTGTTAATCCATTCTTCTCTCTTATCCGAGTAATTAGGATTTTCTATTTCGGATAATATCATATTAGATACAGGTACTCCACAAGAAATGCCATCACAGAAACTAGGCACTCCATTTAAAACTGATTCAATGCAAGCCGTAGATTGAAAGGTAACACAAGCAAAAGCTTCTTCTAGTTGTTTTTTAAAACTATCTGGTGTTGTTTTTTTTCTAACAAGTATTTCTTTTTTGGTATAACTTTTTAATTTATCCAATGTATGTTCTAACCAATCACTTGCATTATAATATTTTTTTGCGTGATCAGATGGTTCGCAAACCAGAATATACTTACCTTCTTTTTTCCAAGGTTTTATAGTTATATGTTCTTTATATTTTTCTATTCTTTCCTCATCTTCTTTAGTAAGTTTATCAATGTATGTTAATGAGTAATCGTTCTTTGTTAATCTATAAACCTTATCACCTACAAAACCACTATTTAAGTGTCTATTGCCTAAAATATAAGCGTGATCAAAGTAATAAAAGTCTTGTGGAATAACCATAGAGTTCTTTATTAAATTACCTGTGCCACGTAATACTCCAAATACAGCTATGGGTAGAGTGAAATCTTTAAATGTTGGCCATTCTGTTTGTTCGTACTGGTCTACTTTTCTAACTTTTTTATGTAATACCCCTTTAACTCCTTTTACAAAGGATCGGATAACAATATCTGTGTTTTCTTTTGTTTCAAATCCTTGTATCATTACATTTCAATTTTAACCATATTGGTATAAACATTAAACCATTCATCTGCGTAATCACTATTACTATATTTTTCAAAATAGGGGCCACCTTTTGTAAAATGAACATTCTTTACGTCTTCTTTCTTATCATATTCACCAACTAACCAATTCCATTCTAATGGTAATTGTCCAATAAGTTCTTCACTCTCTAACCATTTAAATTGATGTAGTTCTAACCCACTCGCTTTGTTAACATATTCTGGTGTTAATGTTGTACACTTCTTACAATTCATTAACATAAAAGAAGACCAGTTTTTCTTTTGGTATTTTGTTTGTACTTGACCTAAAAATTTGGTTTCTTCTTTAGGTATGTAATCGTGTTTACATACTTGTACTGCGTATTTGTCATCTCGTAATCTCCATAGATCGGCGATATCCGTTTTCATTAACATATCGCAATCCATAAACAAAGCCCAACCTTGGTAGTTCATAAGATGTGGTATAATAAATCTACTAAAAGAAAATTCAGTAGACGATAGATTGTTTCTTTCTCTTACAAAATCATCTTTAATATTTGGTAAATATATTGGTGTAATAGCTACAGGCTTTGTACTGTTTCGTAATATGCTTTCGGATAATACGTGATATGCTATCTTTTCTTTGCTATCGTAACCTATAAAGACTTGGATCATATCTATACTTTTTTGCCTTGTGTTTCTCTTTCAATATCATTATGATCAAATTCTGCCCAATACAATTCAAATGCCACACCATCATCTATACCTTCAAATTGATGTAGTAATCCAGGTCTAACTTGTGTAAAGTCACCTGCGTTTAATACAGTTTCATCCACAAGACCATCTTGTTTACCTTGTTGCCATACTCTAACTAACATCTTACCCGATTCTACATAAAATCCATTCCATTTATGTTTGTGTAGATGTTTAGAACACTGTATGCCAGATTTAAATTCTATTCGGTGAAACTCTAATACTCCATTAGCGTGTATTAGTTCTGTTTGCCCCCAAATTTTTCCTGCTTTCATATTAACTCCTTTTCATTTTAGCCTGAATCCACTCGGGACTGTTAGCCTGTGTTTTACGATCACCTTTTCTGTGATCTATATATTTGTTTATAAAGGTATCTCTTGCCATAATGTGGGCTGGTTTTCCATCTCCTAAAGCTTTCTCTTTATAATTATTTTTAAATTTACAAATTCTTCGTGTTGCGTCTAAAGTGTGACAGTCTGTCCAAGCTTTCAAATCAAAAATTGTATTTTTTCTATAATACTCTGTATATTTTTCAAAAAACTCATCTATTAACAAATGAGTATTATTAAAAGCCAAAAAACCTGTTTCTGTATATTGACTTGGTCTATCATAGAAAGTTATAAGAGTATCATCAGGTAAACATTCATCAAACCATTCTTCAGGTATTTTTGATACAAATACCGAATCACTATCTACATAATATATCTTTTCACCATATTGTCTAGCTGCATTTTGAGCATATACTTTATAAGAAAATCTTACTGCGTCAAAACTAAACTTTTCTACCTTCTTATGCTTATTTCTATCAACAAACTTTTTCAAGTCAGGTTCCTTTTCAAATAAATTAATATACTGTACATTCTTTTCTTTAGGATAAGTATTGATATCGTCTTCAACAAAAACGTACAAAGGTAATATTTGATCTGTTTCTTTGTAAGATTGTATCATCTTTTTGGCATAATCATCAAAAAGTCTTTTATTAAATGTTGTTACAAATATTTTATTGTGCATAATATCTTCGCATATCAGCATCCACCATATCTACCATTAAACTATGAGCTGTATGTTTATGTGTCCAACCTAGTTGTGTTTTAGCTTTAGTTGCGTCACCTTGTAGTATATCTACTTCAGCAGGTCTAAAATGTATTTTATCGGTAGTTGATATTTTTATGTTTGTGTCTTGTTCAAAACACTCATCATCTTTAAAGTAATATTTAACTCCTAGATAATCTAAAGACATCTCTAAAAATTCTTTTACCGTATGTATTTCTCCTGTTGCCAAAACAAAATCATCTGGTTTATGATGATTCATAATAAGTTGCATACCTTCAACAAAATCTTCAGCGTGACCCCAATCTCTTTTAGCAGTTAAATTTCCTAACACTATTGGTCTTTGTTCTTTTTTCCATAGAGCAAGTCCTTTTGAGATTTTTCTAGTGACAAAATCTTCACCTCTCATTGGACTTTCGTGGTTAAATAAGATACCTGTAGAAGCAAACATACCATAGGCCTCTCTATAATTAATTGTTATGTGATGTCCATATAGTTTTGCCACACCGTAAGGACTTCTAGGCCAAAACTTCGTTGTTTCTGTTTGAGGAGTTTCAAATACTTTACCGTATAACTCACTAGTAGAAGCTTGATAAAACTTAATATCTTTATTAACTTGTTTTATACTTTCTATCATTCTCAATACTCCCATTGCGTCAATGAGTGTAGCAAGTTCAGGTTGTTCAAAGGATAGTCCAACAAAGGATTGAGCAGCTAAATTATAAACAACATCTGGTTCTGATTTTTCTATTGCTCTTCTAATGTTTGATTGATCTATTACATCCAATTCAACAAACTCTATATCGTCTGTAATACCCATTTCATCTAATCTCCAGTATTTGTTGGTGGTACTTCTTCTCTGTCCACCAAATACTTTGTAACCCTTATTCAATAAAGATTTAGCTAGATAACATCCGTCTTGTCCTGTTATGCCTGTTATTAATGCTGTTTTCATTTTATATCCTTTATTATGTTGTAAACCATATCTATATTATCTTTTAAATCTCTCACATCATTACCTATAAACAAACCATTGTCGTGTATGTAATCTGCAACATTGTAATCTTTGTTATCTATATAGTCTAAATATTTTATTACAGGATTCTTCATAAAATTACCTGCAACAATTGGTCTACTTTCTATTTCATTCTCTTTAAATTTCTCTACAATCTTAGCTCTTCTACCACTTAAATTGCCATTGAATACCATAGAAAACCCGAACCAACTAGAATTGCCTACTTCTTCTTGTAATTGTACATCTGGCAGGTCTTTAAATTTTTGTTTAAAGTATTCTGCGTTCTTAACTCTTTGTTCTCTCATCTCGGGCCATTTTTTAAGTTGTACACTACCAATTGCACCACTCATTTCTAGTGGTCTTACACTATATCCAGGTGTAATAAAAGTGAAACTATCTACGAAGGTATCTCCAGATTTTTTGTAAATGGTATTATCATCTGGTAAATCCCTACACCAACCGTGAGCTCTTAACGATCTAATAAAGTCGGCGTCATCTTTGCTTTTACAAGCAATCATACCACCTTCCATTGTTTGTAAATGGTGGCTGAAGAAGAACGAATAACTACCCATATGTCCCACAACTCCATTGTAAATATCCGTATCTGATATTGCACCTAAACTTTCGCAATTGTCTTCTATTACCATAAGATTGTGTTTCTCGGCAATTTCATTAATCTTTTTATATTCACAAGAATTGCCTAATAAATTTACAGCAAAAATAGCACACGTGTCCTTAGTTATTGCTTTTTCTATTTTACTAGGATCAATATTTAAGGTACTTTTATCAATATCTACAAAGTTTAATTTAAAACCATATTGTTGTAAAGGATAATATGTTGTTGACCAACTAACAGCAGGTACTATAATATCTCCTTTTAATTTATGTTTTAGTGCTAGCGTAGCTAACATCAACAGATTAGCTGATGATCCGCTGTTAACCATAACTGCGTCATTGCATTTAAAATAATCGCAAAATTCTTTTTCAAATTTCTTTACATAAGGCCCCATAGTATAACGACCTGTTTTGACTACTTCTTGTATTGCTTCAACTTCTCTATTGTCCCACGTATCACACGCTAATGGATATTTCATATTATCTCCTTTTAAATATTAAACCGTTTTCGTTCCAAAATTCTCGTACCATTGTACTATATTCTTTTGATGTTACTGTTAAATTTTCTGCATAATCAAAACCATTTTCATTAAATATATCTATCCAATATTGTTTTGGTTGACAATTTACGTGATGATGTCCTGGTTTTCCTGGTTCTGAATATGTAACAAAAACATATTTAGCTGATTTCATTATAGACATATAATTAGGAATATACTTTTCTTCTACGTGTTCTATAAATTCACAACACCACACCATATCAACTTCTTTATGTTCTAATGACGATTCTGTAAAATCGTGTCGTATAAAATGTATTGGTTTTTCCCATTTTAAAGTAGTATCTCCATCAACTCCCATAGCATTCATACCTAAATTTAGTGCTTCGTATACCTGACCACCAGGTCCACAACCAATATCTACGACTGATTTACAGTCTAATACCTCTTTTGCAAATTGCAATATACCTTTATCAATATGTGTTCTTCCTTTATGTCCACCTAAATGCTTCATTGTTATCCTCTTGTGTTATATACTCATTTTATATACTTTTTTCCATATAGCAAAATTCAGTATGGTAAATAGTTCTTTTTGTTTTAATAATCCAGGAGGGTATTTACTACCTGTTTCTGGAACATATGTTTCATTGTTTAAAAATATATTGTTAATTATGTTATCATCTAATTCAAATAATTCTCTAACCTCTTTGTCTTTTAAAGTTTCAATTATATATAATCTTAATACACTGTCATTTTTTCCTGGATGATCTTGTGTTCCTATTAATATTTCATCTGTAGGAAATCTCCATCCAGATTTGTTTTTATTTAATATATAATCAGGCAATCGATTTCTATATGCTTGTTTAAATAAAGCCTTATGTATAATTCGTTTACCCACCTTAGTTATCTTATCTCCTGCAACATATGTGGCCATATCAGCTTTAATATAAGATGGAATACTTCTTGCAAAATCTTTAACAATGTTACACATAAGAGGAAATCTAGCCTCCATACTAAAGTGCATACCTAGTTTATCATTTCTAATTAAAAAATCCTCACATAAAGAATTTAAAGATTCAATGTACATCATATCGTTTATATTATCACCTTGTATTCCTCCTTGTGGCAACCATTTGTTCAAATATTGTATTTGTTCATCTAGGGTTATTTGTAATTCTTCATTTTTTAATCCTCTATGATTCATTCTTAATGAATTTACTTTAGTTGTCCAATGACCTAAACCGTGATGTTTATATCCTATCAACAATTCATCTCCACCATCTCCACTCAAAGTTACTGTAACACCTTTACTTGCCAGGAACTTGTTTGTATTGTAGTAAGTAGGAAAGCTTTTGCCTTGTTTAGGTTCTTCTAAAGCATAAAATGTATCATCCATTGCATTAACAAAATCTGCTTCATTTTGATGAAGTCTATTATTTTCTATTTGCAATTCATCACAATATTGTTTGGCAACTTCTGAATCCTCATTCAACATACTACCTGGTAATGTTGTAGAAAAGTTTGATGTAAATGTGCTTGGTTTAACTCCAGATTGTATCATCTCATATAAAATAGATGTACTGTCTATACCACCACTTAAAAACAAACCAATCTCTCTACGACCCATTAAGGTCATTTTAACAGCCTTATGTATTCTATTTCTTAATTCTTCAGCAAGTTCTTGTGGATTACCAGTTATTAATGGTATTTTTTTATTGTTTATGTTGTAATATTTTTTTTCATTTGTCTTAACATTTATTACATTAATTTGGCCTGGGACTAATTTTTTGATACCTTCAAATAAAGTTAAATATCCTGAATTGTATCCTTGGTTGTAGTAATGTTTAAATGCTTGTTTACAAATTTTTCTGTCAAATCCTGCTGATAACAAACTTTTAATTTCGGATGAAAAGTGGAGCATTCCTTCTTTGTGACCATAATACAGAGGTTTACATCCACTACTATCTCTAGCTAATATAAGTTCTTTTGTTGTTCTATTATAACAAGCAAAGGCAAACATACCATCCAATTTTTCAATAAATTCTATTCCAAATTTTTTTAATCCTACTGCTAAAACTTCCGTGTCTGCATTTGTGGTAAATTCATAATTAAGTTCTGTTTGTAATTCTTTATAATTATATATCTCCCCATTATAAGTCAAAACTAAATCTTCGTGTATCCAAGGTTGTTGTGAATTGGTTTCTGTATCAACAATTGATAATAAGTTATGGCCAAGTGTTACATCATCATCTTTCCATTTACCATTGCCATCAGGCCCCCTATGATGAGCTGCCTGTATCATATGTTCAATGATAGATTCTCTATTACCTATTATACCGTGAATTGCACACATATTATATGCTACTCCTTAATATATAATTTGTTTCTGTCTTACTTAATTTATAGGTCATACTATCATCTAATTTAAAACCACAACTCTCAATCATTGTTAGTGTTTCTTTTTCATTTTTATTTCCTGTTAATTCAATTAAAACAGATTTACAATTTTTGATAGTTTCTATACTGCCTTCCACTACAGATTTTTCTAAACCATCTACATCTATTTTTAAATATTTTGGTTGAGGTATTACTTTCGTATTGACAAGGTGGTCTAATGTAAATCCTACACAACCTTGTTTCAATTGATTTTCTATATCTAAAGCAAAATCATTATGAGATTGGCCAGGCACCATTGATAATAGGCTTAAATATTCTATTGAATTTTTGTTGTTTAAAGCAATGTTGTACCCCATTATATTATCTGCTAATTTGTTCAAATAAATGTTTGTATATAATTCGGCAAAGTTTAATGCTTGTGGTTCAAAGGCATAAACTTTATGTCCTAATTTACCTGCATATAAAGAATATACTCCAATGTTAGCTCCAACATCAACAACCATACTGTTTGGTTCAAATGAATCAATCCACTGCAATGTTTTTGGTTCTTTAGTATAAAATGATTTTATTCTTTTATCTATAACTCTACCAACATTATGAAATTTTATATTACCCACTTCTTCGTAAGGTATTTCATAATCTACTTTTGCACCTGATTGATTATATATTGTTTGTTTCATTTTTTTAATATTACTACATTACATAATTGTCTGGACATATTGTTTGCTTTAACTTCTGTTATGCCGTGCCAGCCATCTGGAACATTTTTAAATAGTAGTGATGAATTTCCTATCACCGGATATAAAACTGATTGTTTAAAATCAGTAGGTTCTGGATTTAATTTATCTATTGTTTTACCACTATAGAAAATGGTAGAACCTCCATTATCGTCATTCCATTCTTCAGGCATAAAGTACAACAGGTGGGAGGCATACTTGCCTACACTATCTACGTGAGGAGAAACATCTAGTCCACTTTCTGTTCTATGAAAATCAAATCTTATTCTGAAATCTTTAATTTGTAACATATCACAAATCCATTTTCTATATTCTTCACCTTTTATTTCTGTTAATATCTCTTGCCATATCATTGGCAATTTCGTTTGATTTATAATGTAATCATCAAAATAAGGACTTTCTTTTTCTGTTGTTATACACATAAACCTACGGCAATGAGGTCTTTGGCCTAATTTTCGGGTTTTTGGTTGCTCTTCTGTAAATAGATCATCATTAGGAAATTCATTTAATAATTTTTTGTAATATTCATTATTAATAAATTCATTCATATATAAATGAGGATTATATCCTTCTTTTACCAACAGTTGCGTGTCTGTAATATTCAATATTTTATTCATCTAGCAATTCCTTTACATACCCAGGCATTACTGCGGAAGCATATTCTTGTTCTGTAAATTCTGTCCAAGACATTTCAACAATCCAATCATTTATTACTTCTCTTGTAGCATAATGTATATTATTTATTTTAGATAAATCATTATTGCCTAAGTTATAACCAAAGCTATGCTTTTGTGTAAATGTAGGTATACCCAAAAATATTAGTTCAAATATGGATGTACTATTGTCTAACACAGCACAATACATATCAGAAGATATATCCTTTAAAGAAATTTCTTTTTTTATTATTTCTAATCCTAATTCCTTATCAGGTATATACTCGCTACTTGGATGTGGTTTAAGAGCAATTGTTCTATCTGTATGTTTTCTTATCTCATTTACACTTGATTTTACAAAATCCGGTATTAGCATTGTGGATGTAGGATCATTTTCCAATCCTGTTAAAATTACTATTTTTCCCTCTTTATTATTTTTCCATTCAAAATTATCAACTTGGTTTTCAAATTCTTTATTTCTAAAACTATTTCTAAACTTAGCTACTCTTTCTTTTCTTCCTTTTGGGTTAATGAATTTGGCAAGTCCATAAGTCCAATGATTAAGCCCCATTCTATAATATCTAGGAGATTTTTCCTTCCAGTGACCTCCAATGAAAGCAACTCTACTTCTGCATAGGGTTCCTGTTTCTATTACAATTATTTTAATACCATAAGATTTTGCTAGATTGGTAAAAAATCCATTAACATTATTAAGCCAGGCTTGTCTTCTTTTATTATCGGTAGGATGCCATATTCTATTCTGGTCAACACTACCCCAAGTACCGAATATTACGATTGCGTCTGAGGTTTGAATATTCCATAAGTCGGTATAAGTCAAAATTGGATCCTCAAAAAAACTTACATTTCCATTAGCTTCTTTATGATGTCTGATATTAATTTTATAGACTTTACTTTCTTGCGCTTTTTTCTTTCCCGAAGATAACAAATTTGAAAAACTATTGTATATATCTTTACAGACACCTGAATTGTTGATAATAGTTAATTTCATTTAGGTATTTCTTTGTGGTCTATATGTTGTAAGTTTTTTATCATTATTTTATCTTTATGTTCTGTGACCAAATATCCTTCAATTCTATCATAACCCATTTTATTAGCATACAGTACCCTCTTATTTCCAACGTGTACATATAAATAAGGAAGTAAGTTTCCTGTAATATCTTTATGGTGAGGATTTTTAGGTAATATTCTATCTACTACCCACTGTGGCTTGTGTGAAGTAACTACTATTGGCCATAACATTCCGTGTTTATCAAAACTAGTTTGGTAATCAAATTCTTTACTACGTTTTTCTATCCAATCTAATGGTGGTATAATACGAATTTCCTTTAAAGGAATTTCTATTACCTTAAATTTAATATCAGTGTGATGTTGTTTAGCTCTTAGAATTTTCATAACCAAATTTTGCAATGTAATAACTGTCAATAATATCTGTTACTGGATTATTTAATTTTTCCATATCAAAATCTTTCATTAAATCTATTTTTGTTTGTTCTTTAAAAGATTGATACATAAGTTCTTTGTCCGCATTACCTTTACCCGTAGCCATCTTCTTAACAACACTAGGTACAATAGTGTCGTATGTAAATTTTGGTTCGGTTGAAAGTCTATATTTGAGAATACCACAGTTTTCGGCGATTTGGAATATTGCTCTTCCTTTAGAACCAAAGGAATATCCTTCAATGAAAATAGTATGGTTGCCAAAGTGGTTTTTATGTAGTATATTAAAAACCCAATCGGAAATATTAGCGAATCTATGAATGGGAGTATTGTATTCTTGTATTTCTTCACCTGTTACATTTTTTCTCATTTGGCCAATGTATTTCTTTTTATTAGTTAAGAAATAAAATTGACACTTATTGAAATCAAAACTATCATCAGCAACACATACTGCTGGACTGTTTAGACTATAATCAATCCCAACTATCGTTGGTGTCGTTTTTATTGTCATAAATATATTCTTCGTCATCATCGCCATCTTCGGATTCTACTTCATATCCACAGAAAGGACAAACCAACGGTTCTAAATCTTGCTCATTAATATCCCAAGTTATAGTATATTTAGTTTCACAGGAAGAACAATTTTTTGCTGATATTTCTTTTGCCATTATAGTTTAAACTTTTTAAATTGATCTTTTTGTACGTCTTGTTTGATTCCACCGATAACATAACTTTCAATTTCTGTTTCTTGTGGTGCGTTTTGCAAACTTCTACTATTCAACCAATGATCTACCCAAGGCAGTGGATTGGTTTTTTGTTCATACGCTGGTGTTAATTGTATAGCTTTCATTCTTCTATTTGCCATATACTCAACAAATTGATGTAACAACTTTTCAGATAACCCTATCATAGAACCTTTAGAGAATAGATAAGTTGCCCAGCGTTTTTCTTCACCAACGGCTTCTTCATACATCTTTAAAACTTCTTTTTCTGAATCTTTAATAACCTTTAACATCTCTTTATCATTTTCTCGGTCTTTCCAATTATTAATTATTGTTTGTGACATTGCTAGATGTTGACTTTCATCTCTAGCAATAAATGAAATAATCTTTGCTGATCCTTCTAGTAGTTTAAGTTCGCCAAAAGCAAAGCTACAAGCAAACGATACATAGAATCGTAACCCCTCTAATATATTAACTGATACCATAGCAAGGTATAATCTTTTCTTTAATTCATACATATTAACTTTATCTGGTGTAAGTGTCCATTGATATCCCATTTTAATTAAATCATCATAGGTTTTTGTAACACTAGCTGCTCTTCTTTCAATTCTTTCATCCTCAAGTATGGTATCAAAAACTTCTCCTGGATTAGCATATAGATTTTTAATAACATATGTGTAACTTCTACTATGTATAGTTTCAATAAAATCCCAAGTTACAATACAACCCTCTAGTTCAGGCAAAGAACAAAAAGGTAAAAATGCTAGACACGGCCCTCTACCTTGTACACTATCTAACATTGTTTGATATTTCAGATTAGATGTAAAGATAAATTTCTGCTGTTCAGTTAAATTTTGATAATCGTTTCTATCTTTCTGTAAAGATATTTCTTCAGGTCTCCAAAAGTAACCAAGTTGTTGTTGATTTAACTTATCAAAGATAGGATATTTCATCTCATCATACCGTTGAACCGCTAAATCAGGTCCAAAAAACATCATCTGCTTGGTTGAATCTATCCCCTTTGTTTTGTTAAATACACTTTTTGCCATTACTCTTTCTCCTTTTCACTATTATTAATTCCATAAAAAAATTCTGTTTCATCACCAAATGTTGATTTATCTTTATCTTCCACTGAATATTCAATAGATGATACTTTAAAATCTGGAAACTTTAAAGTTTTAGGTGTATATGATTTATCTAATATAAGCATACGATTATTTGGTTGAGCTGCGAAGTACCCGTTGTTTAATTTTAATATATTAAAAGACTTATGTTGTGTTGGCGCCTCGCTAAAAGTTGTGTTTAATCTATTACTATCTGGATTACAACTATCTATTGTAAACATATAAATTCCTTCGTGCCATTTTCTACTTGGAGAAAAATACTTTGATCTTTGTCCTTTGAGTAATC
>Ga0209284_10002859_pt1 | contig 22520 bp, 20 predicted proteins | sample FRY03_FD_187211 | JGI IMG/M metagenome (GOLD analysis project Ga0209284, IMG submission 187211) | Freshwater microbial communities from Lake Fryxell liftoff mats and glacier meltwater in Antarctica - FRY-03 (SPAdes) (version 2) | ecosystem: Environmental > Aquatic > Freshwater > Ice > Glacier...
CCACCGATGTGATCCCTGCCCGACCTAAGCGACGAACAATGTTGGCACCCATCCGGCCCAGGCCAACCATGCCAAAGTTAATTGTGCTTTGCATGGGCTGAGTCTACCCGCTAGTTTTTGGCGCCTACTCCGTGAAAAAAGCTGCGGCATCAACGATCAACCGGGTCAATTCAGCACCCATCACATGTCCGGCTGGCACCGTTAAGTCTGCTTCCAACACCTGCGTCACCGCTGCCGCTTTCTCGGCACCGGCGGCAATGATCCAGACCTGGGCCGATGTATTGATAAAAGGAATTGAAAATGAGACCCGCTGCGCCGGCGGCTTAGGCGAATCCGTAATTGCAATCACCTTGCCGGGCGCGCTTTGCTCCCAATGATTTGGAAACAGTGAAGCGACATGGCCATCTGGGCCAAGTCCTAAAACGCAGATATCCATTTCAATGAGTTCAAGCTCTGCGGCATACAAATCCGCTGCTGCTTGCACAGTCAATTCACCATCACTTGCTTTTACTTCATGAAGTATCACAGTTGAGTTTTTTAGATTGTCATGAACTGGAGCTGCGTTTCGTAATGGGCTATCCGCCGCCGAAAATCGCTCATCGCTAAACCAAATATTGAGCCCAGTTAGGTCAGCGCTTTTATTAATCTTAGCCACCAAAGTTTTCGAAAAATCCGCGCCTAAAGTTCCGCCAGTCAATGCTAGATGGCAAACTCCTTTATTTAGTAAGTGCAATGAAATAGCTATCATCGCCTCAGTTGTTGCGACTTCAATTAACTCGGTCGCATCTTGATAAAGTGTTAAATCAAGATTCTCATCCACTACTTGACCACCTTGGGTAAGTTCCAGTTGTACTTAATTGAAAACTCGCGTACCAAAACAACAACCATTCCAGCAACCGCCACCACAAGCGCTTCGTTGAGATTCACCGCACTCAGTGCCAAGTAAGCTATTGCCCCCGAAAGACAAGCGGTACCAATGGTTTCTCGGTGAAGCAAGACCGGCTCGATTTGGCACATGAGGTCTCGAAACAAGCCACCAGTTACCGCACCGATTAATCCCAGAACTGCAGCTGCCACCACTGGCGCTTGATTACTTATCGCGAACTGCACGCTAGAGACAGTTGCGACCGCCAAACCCAGTGTGTCTAGCGACAAGGCCACGCGGCCTACCTTTTGCGTCTTTCCCACGGCAATCGTGATAAAAAAAGCGGCCACGATTGGCGCAAATAACCAGGGGTACTGAATCCAAGGTGGTTGCTGACCCATAAATAAATTGCGCAAAGTTCCACCGGAAAGGGAGGCCACCGCAGCTATGAAAAGAATTCCACCAAAATCTAGGCCTTTGCTAGCAGCAACTCTGGCGCCAACCAAAGCAAAGGCAAAGGTGGAAACTAGGTCCAGACCAAAGACCAAAAGGTCAAGATCCATGGTGTATTACTTCTTGTTAGCTCTTGTTAGTTTTTACTAGCTAGGCGTGCCTCACGGCGGATGCGTTGTTCAGCTGGATCTGGCACCGGCACAGCTGAAATCAAGCGACGTGTGTAATCATTCTGCGGATTTTTCAAGATCTGATCCCGATCGCCAGCTTCAACCAGCAAACCATCTTGCATAACGGCTATCCGGTGACACAAGATATCTACTACGGCTAGGTCGTGGCTAATGAAGAGACAAGCAAAGTTCAATTTTTCCTGCAGCCCTTGCAGTAGATCCAAGAATCGTGCTTGTACCGAGACATCCAACGCCGAAGTTGGTTCATCGGCAATCAATAGATCTGGGGTCAGCGCCAAAGCACGTGCAATACCTACCCGCTGGCGTTGTCCACCTGATAGTTCATGTGGGTAGCGGTTTCGGTAGCTGCGTGGAAGTTCAACTTGATCCAATAAATCTTCAATCATGCGAGCCAAAGGCGCACCCTTTGCAATTTTTGCTAAGAAGATTGGCTCGCCGATGGATTCACCAATTGGCAGGCGTGGATTTAATGAGGAAGCTGGATCTTGGAAAACGATTCCGGTATGGCGGCGAATCGCAGAAAGATCCTTATGGGATGCGTGACTGATGTCTTTGCCAACAATCTCAATTAATCCTTCTTTAATTGGCAACAAACCAATTGCCGCCCGGCCAACCGTTGTTTTACCGGAGCCAGATTCGCCAACCAAGCCAACAATTTCACCTGGGTAGATTTCGAGGCTGAAATTCTTTACTGCAGTAAATGCTGGGATTCGACCACGCTTGGGATACTGAATAGTGACATTTGAGAGATTCAGAACTGGAGCTGGTTTCGCATTCTCCCGGTACGGCAAAGCACGCTTTGTAGTTGAGCCAAGTTTTGGTACCGCGGCAAGAAGTTGCTGGGTATACGGGTGCTGTGGATTATTAAAGATTTGATCGGCAGTTCCATGTTCAACTGTGATGCCATCTTTCATAACCAGAATCTCATCAGCCATATCTGCGACTACACCCATATCGTGGGTGATCAAAAGAATCGCAGAGTTCAACTTGCCCTTTAGGTCGCGCATCAAATCTAGGATTTCGGCCTGAACCGTTACATCCAGTGCCGTAGTTGGCTCATCAGCAATCAATAAACCTGGGTCGCAGGCGAGGGCTTGGGCGATCATCGCGCGCTGGCGCTGACCACCGGAAAGTTGATGGGGATACTTATCTATTGATTTCGTCGGATTTGGAATATCAACCATGGTGATCAGTTCGATGGCACGTGCACGGGCCTCCTTTGGACCCATATCAAAGTGGTTGCGTAGCGTTTCCATAATCTGGAAGCCAATTGAGTAGACCGGATTTAGCGCCGTCATTGGCTCTTGAAAAATGTAAGCCACTTCTTTTCCGCGGAACTTACGAAGTGTTACTGCTTTAGCATTTAGCATCTCCTGGTCCTTGACCTTTACCGACCCGGTCATTCGCGCATTTGATGCAAGCAGTGACATTAGGCCAAGGGCGGTGGTCGACTTACCAGAACCGGACTCCCCCACAATTGCAGTGACCTTGCCTGGCTCCAAGGAGAGGTTCATACCAATAACGGCCGGGTACCAAACTCCATCTACCCAGAAATCAACGTTGAAGTCCTTGATCTCCAAAATTGGATTACTCATAAGGACGCCTCCATGTGTGAGAAACTTGTTAAATGACAAACATCGAGAAGTTCAGACCGGGCAGCGCTGTTGCTAGCGGTTGGATACTTATTATTTTCTTCGCTGGCTTCATTGTTCAAACTATTTTTTATGGCGGCGACTTGGTGTTGACCACCGCGATTTGCAGCGCCGGAATTATTGGTGCTTACCTGTTGTTCTTGAAGCCTTATGTTTTGATCTTTGATGAAGGAATCAAAGTGGTGAATCCAGCCAAAGAGATCGCTGTCAGTTGGGATCTGGTGGAGGAGATTGAAACCAAATACAGCATGTCCATCACTATTGCTGGTATCGATTACTACGCTTGGGCAGCTCCCGCTCCAGGTCGTGGTCATGCTCGACGAATGCATAAGACTGATCGACTTCCCGGTGCTCAAGTGCCGCGACGTCTTGCTGACTCTCCGAGTAGTGACTCGGGTGCATGCGCTTACCTTGCTCGGTTGCGCCGTAAAGAGTTCGGGCACATCACAACGGCTCACCTTGAAATCAGAAGTGATTACACCTTGCTTTATATCGGTGCCGCCTTGTGTATTTTCGCTGCCAGCAGCCCTTTCTTCTATTGAGTTAGTCATTGGCCTGTGCCAACTTTCGTGCCGACGCGGACTCTTGTCGTTCTTTCTTAGAAATGCGGCGACGCTGACGTGGGTCGAAGGCATCCCGCAATCCATCGCCAATGAAGTTAATACTTAATGCAATTGAAATAATAAATAGGCCCGGATACCAGAACAACCATGGCCGGGTTGTGAAGGAGTCTTGATACTTGCTAATCAAGAGCCCAAGTGAGACATCGGGTTCAATCACACCAAAGCCAAGAAAACTAAGGGCGGTTTCCAGCAAAATTGCACCAGCCATAAGTAAGGTGACGGAAACGATGATCACACCAACCGCATTTGGCAAGATGTGTTTGAAGATGATGCGACGATTTGAAGCTCCGGCTACGCGGGCAGCATCAACAAATTCCCGTTCGCGAAGAGTCAGGAACTCACCTCGAACTAGCCGGGAGAGACCGGTCCAAGCAAAGAGTCCAAGATAGAAAGCCAAAAATGCAGCTCCAAGATTTCCATAATGGAAACCAACTACCGAACCAATAATGATCGCTGGAATTGTAATGATGAAATCACAAAAACGCATCAGGATTGCATCAACCTTGCCACGGTAAAAACCAGCGACCGAGCCAACAACAGTTCCGATAGTTGCACCAATTACACCGATGATGATCATTACCGTAAGAGAGCGTTGTGTCCCCTTCATTACGAGTGCAAAAAAGTCACGCCCGATGTCATCTTGACCAAATGGATGAGTACCGAGTCCGATCCCGTTTCCGCCTAAGAACTTTGGTAAAATCGAGATTGTTGGACAACCCACGGTGTCATTAGGACAATCGCCAAAGCGAAGATCTGGCAGATCTTCCGGAGTCCACTTCCACCAACCGGAAACTTTCCACACACCAAAAAGACGAAAATCCAAAGCAGAAAAGACCAAAATCGTGATGGAAAAAATGGTTACTAACGAGATCATTGCCGCGCGGTGTCGGACAAATCGTCGCCGTACAATCTGGCTTTGGCTTAAGCCCTCGATCTCTTTATTGGCGATTGCATTTTCGCCACTAGTTACGATGTCAGTGGCTTGAATTTTCTTCTTAAATGAAAATGCCATTGTTATGCACCGCTTCCTACTCGAATACGTGGGTCTAAGGCGGAGTACAACAAATCTGCAATCAGGTTAGCCAGGACTGAGAGGGTTGCCGTTATGAAGAAAACACCCATTAATAAGTTGAGGTCATACCCCAAGATTCCTTGTCGAAACAGAGTTCCCATGCCAGACCACCCAAAGACACTTTCCGTAATTAAAGCACCGCCAATAACTCCAGCAAAGTCCACCACCATAATCGTCGTTAATGGAATCATTGTGTTGCGGAAAGCATGGCGCATAATCACGGTGCGCTCGGTCAGGCCCTTTGCACGTGCGGTGCGAATATAATCCTGGTTAAGAACTTCCAGCAACGTGCCACGTGAAAAACGGACGTAGCCAGCAAATGAGATAAGTGTCAGGGCTAAAGTCGGTAAAAATAGGTGAGTCGCGATATCTAAGTTACTGATCCACCAATCTTCATTTCCTAGCAGGTCGCTGCGCTGCCCCACAGTTGGTACCGGGCGATAATTGATCGCATCTGTTTCCATATAAGGTTTCCAGGTCTGCATGAGCTTGTCCACGATCAGTAAACCACTGCTGATAAAGGCAGTAAGGACTGAGGTACGAACAATTGGTCCACGATCGATCTTTGAAAAAGCTAGCGCAACAAACACTGCGATGGAGATATTGACCGAAGCCAAAATGAAAACCATCAGCGAGTTTGGATACTTATCGAAAAGCCAGTTAGCTGGGTAGTAAGCGGCAAAGGTCACCCCGGCCATAGTTATGGCTGATTTGAGTGCAGCCTTGTTAATCAGACCAACTGAGAGCTGGGTCACCGCAAAGGCAATTCCAACCGCCATCCCACCGACAACCACTGGACCCAGACTTGGGTTCAGGAACCAACCAGTAAGACTAAAAAATGTGATCAGGCTGGCGGCTGTGCCTGCTGCAATTACAAAAGTACTCCAAAATCTTCGACGCTCACCTCCGAGAATTGAGGCCCAGAATAATCCAGTAACTAGGCCGATACTGACAATCCAAGTTATCGGAACCGTGGGATTTTGCAGGAAGTTATTAAACGAAATCGCTAAGTACTCTTTCAAAAGGACTGCGACCCAGAATATGGGCAATGAGAACAACAAGAAAGAGACAAATGTCATTGAGTAATCAAATCTGCTGTATTGACGGAGTGCGGTAATGATTCCGATTGTGATGCCTACAACAATCGCAAAAATAGTCGCCGCCAATACCAAACGAATTGTTACTGGAATTGCTAATGCTAGCGATGATGAAACTTGAGCGCCGTCGCGACCTATTCCAAAATCTGGATTGCCAATAAATAAGCCTAAGACACCTTTTAGCCAAAGAAAGTACCTAGCTGGAGGTGGTACATCTAACTGCAAGTCCCGGGTTAATGATGCAATTAAAAAGTCTCGGTTGGGATCGTTGCTCAACTTGAGATCAGCGGTTGGATCTCCAGAAATGGCGGCCAAGTTATACAAGATAAAACTAGAGCCAAACAGGATGACACCAAGTACTCCTAAACGTCGAAGAATGAAGGCAACCATTACTTTCGGGTCCTCTCGCAATTAAATAACTTGGTCCAAATCTATTTGCCGACTATACAGCCAAAGGACGCTCGGAGAGTGATCTCCGAGCGTCCCAAGGACTGCTTAGGTAATGTTAACTAAAGGAGTTAACCCTTAGTAGGTCCACTCCCAGTAGTTCCATACCATCTGTGGAGATAGTGGGCCTGGCTTAATATTCTTCAGATCCTTGTTTACCGCAACAATTCCTGGGTGAATAAACACTCCAATTGTAATTGCATCAGCGTTAGTTAAACGCTCAATCTGAATGTACTTAGCCGCAAGAAGTGACGCTGACATTGGCGTATCCAAGGTTGCGATGATCGCATCAACGGCTTTATTGCTATAGCCGATGAGGTTGTTTGCACCATTAGTGTCAAAGACTTCAGCTGATTGACGCTGTGTTACAGATGATGCAACCCAAGCGAAGAAGTAAGCATCGTAATCTGAGTTACCTAGCTTTGAAGGCCAGTCAGTACGAACTTCACCTTGTAGATCAAAGCCAACCTTTGCCAAGTTTGCCTTAGCAAGTGCGAACAATGATGCACGACGTGGGTTATTTCCTGGAACAAGAACGCGAACCTTTAGTGGGCTCTTCAATACGTTTGGATAGAACTTTTGAACCAATGCAAGTGCTGATTTGTTGCGTGACTCTTGCGTTCCACGTGCGTAGAAAGCCGAACCATTAGCAGCAATTACTTTATCGTAAAGAGCTGATCCTGGAGACACCCATGTTGAACGAATTGGAGTTGTGACACCATTGATAGGTGCAATTAACTTCTCCAGCATTTCGTTACGGGGTAGGCCGAGCAAGAAAGCCTGACGCAGCGCCTTTGACCTTGCGCCATCTTTTACTGAGAACAAACCTGTGTATGGCGCCTCATCTGGTGCAGTGTCATAGTGAAGGTCCCAGTGCTCGTAAGCAACTTCTTCCTTACCAATAACATTTACACCCTTGATTGCCTTCAGCCTTGCAACACCATCGGCAGTTGCCTGGCCTGCGTAAACATCCAGCTCACCGTTTGCAAGTGCCTGTGCCGCAGCTGTTCCATCACCAATGAACTTAAAGACAACCTTGTCAATTGTTCCACTTAGTGCTGGACCTGAGTTGTACTTAGCATTTTTGGTCAGAGTTACTGATGTCTTTGCAACTGCGCTGTCAAGAATAAACCCACCATTGCTTAAAAGAAGCAATGGGTTGGTCTTGTCATTCACAGTTGTAATTGTGTAATCCTCAGTCCAGACCTTTCCCATCTTTTTTAGAAGGGTTGTGTCCTTTGCCTTAAATGCAGTCAAGAAGCGCTCCTTAGCGGCCACATTTGCAGATACTGACTGAAGTGAATCCTTGCCTTCTGCCATCAATACAAGCGCGTGAACTGAAGATGGTCCTGGGCCGTAAACATCCCAGTTGGCAATCTTCTTCTTGTAACGAAGGGTTACTGACATTTCGTCAGAGGAAAGGGTTGGCTCGCCAACAATGTTTGTGCCGTAAACGCCCGAGTAACCTAGACCGTTGAATGCTGGCTTAGCTGTCTTGTCATTTGGATCGCCAAGACCGGCAGCGATTGAGTAAGCGTTACTGTTTAGTACATGTGACAGGAGCAGGTCAACACCCGTTATTGGTGTTCCATCTGACCACACACGACCTGGGTTTACTGTGTACATAACACGGAAATCAGAACTTGAATTCTTTGTGATCTTGTATGAACCAAAAATTGTGTTCGTAACAAGTTCCTTTTTATTGTTGTAATAGTTAAATCCGGAACCCTGTAGATATGAAACCGCATTACATGTTGTTGAGTTTGTAGCTGAAAGGCTGCAGTTCAAACCTGTAATTGAGTTTGTTTCATGCAAGATAACGGTCGAACGTGTTGCAGCCTGTGCCGGAGTTAGCAGTGATACTGCCAACGCCGCTGATGCTGCAGCTGCGAGCGCAAACTTTGCGCTACGTGTGAACTTCATATAGTTCCTCCTCGAGGGTTAAGAAAAGCGGCTGTGGAGAGTCGACCACACCATAGGCGCTTTTGGTGTGCTGAGTCTGCCTTAGTAAACCGCGGGTTAGCAAGAAGTCCACGTTAGACACAGGCGTGGTTTTATAACGGCCATGTAAAGATTTGATTAAAAAAGGGTGAGTATGACGGAAATCTAGTATTTTCCGCAAAAAAAGAACGGCGGTTAGGTTTCCCTAACCGCCGTTCTACCCCCGATATTTAAAGCAATTAGCCAATCTTTGCGGTCAGCTGTTGCGCCTTCTTCAGGAAGGCACCATCAATAACCGAGAAGCCAAGTGCACCGCCCACATCTTTTGCACACTTTGTGCTCAAAATGTAAATAGCCAACTCTCTTACAGCTTTACCCTTTGCCGAATCTGGGTAGTTAGTGTCTGCAAGTAGGTAAGAGACGATACCCAGCGGGTAAGCACCCTTTTCTTTAGATGCATAATCAAATGTCACAATTCCGTTTGCATCCATTGCTGAATCTGCTAGAAACGCCGATACACCAACTGAATCTGGCTTAACTGATGAACCAGCTGGGTTAATGAGATTTGCAACTTTTAGTTTATTTGCCTTTGCATAGTTAACTTCGGCGTAAGTTATTGAGTATGGAGTCTTGCCGGCAAGTTGCGAAACGCCAGTTGAAGAAGCTGCGCCAACAATTCGACCTAGGTTAGCGACATCATTTATGTTTCCAGGGAAAGATGTTGCAAAGACGGAAGCCTTGGCTTTGGTCCAAACGGAAGGTGCCGACTTATTTAGGTAATTGGTGAAGTTCTCCGATGTGCCTGATGAGTCAGAACGATATACAACCTTGATTGGCTTGTTTGGCAGCGTGTAGCGACCTGTGATTTTCTGGGTGCGGAGAATAATTGGATTTCCCTTGGCATCTTTCTTTGCGTTGCCATTTGCATCTTTTCGGTAAATAGTCTTTGTAGTTGTACGGTTATTATCGGCAACAATTGCTGGATCATTCCAGCGGGTAATTGTTCCACCAAAGATTCCAGCAACAGTTGCTGCCGAAAGTTGTAGTGTGGTTCTTGGTGACAAGTTATGCAGTAGCGCAATTGGTGCCGCAACTACTGGTGCGTGGATAATTGAGGCACGCTTTGTGGCGGCAGTGTGTGCTGCATCAGAAAACCAAAAGTCTCCAATTGACTTGTCCGAATTTGATCGTCCAGCACCTGAACCGGAAGCGGCGTAAACAAATGTGTGCGCTGTGTCTTGTGCGTATCCCGCTTTGCAGGCTTCGATTAACAACGCTGGAAATGAAGCGCCGGAACCTTGCAGATCTAGCGCATAAGCAGGAGTTCCTGCTACTAAACCGAACGCGAGTGCAAGTGATGCAACTTTCACGAGCTTTGAAATTCTCATGTACTTCCCCTCATAGATGTTTGGACTACAGCGCAAAGGTATGGAGCAAATGTGAACGAAGAGAGCTCGGAGTCCGAACGCTCTTCGACTATTAGGTGAACAATGCGTTAACGACTAGCCAAACCGCCCAGTCACATAATTCTCGGTTCGCTCATCCTGGGGGCGGGAAAAAATCTCACTCGTTGGGGCACATTCAATCATTTGACCAGGTCCGCCATCGGATAAGAAGAATGAGGTGTAATCGGATACCCGAGCTGCCTGCTGCATATTGTGAGTAACGATCACGATTGTCATGGTGTCGGAAAGGTGACGAATCGTTTCCTCAATCCGCAATGTTGAACCAGGGTCAAGTGATGAACATGGCTCATCCATCAACAAAACTTGTGGGCGCACGGCCAAAGCGCGAGCAATGCAAAGGCGCTGTTGCTGACCTCCTGATAATGATCCGCCATGGGCTGATAGCCGATCCTTCACTTCGTTCCAAAGCCCGGCACGTTCTAGGCACTCTTCCATTAACTCATCCTTGTTTTGCACCTTCAGTTGGGCAAGCTTTAGGCCAGACAAAACATTTTCACCAATTGACATGGAAGGAAATGGATTTGGTTTTTGAAAGACCATTCCAATTTGAAGCCGAATTTTTGTGACATCGGTACCTGCTGCGTAAACATCTTTTCCATCCAGCAAAACTTCGCCGGCCATCGCCGCTCCTGGAATAAATTCATGCATTCGGTTAATCGTGCGAATAAAAGTAGATTTTCCGCAACCAGATGGGCCAATCAGGGCGGTGACGGTGCCGGCACCGAAATTTAGATTTATATCAGCGAGTACATGATGTTTGCCAAACCAGGCATGAATTCCGCGCGTCTCCAGCCCGGTACCCATTGCGCGAGTTCCCGCAGATTTAATATGAGAAGCCGCAACGGAAGCTAGTGAACTTGGTCGAACCGCTGTATCCATTTTTTGCTCGCTTTCTTCGGGGTTGTTCAATTGGCACTTTTCCTGGAACCTAAATAACGCGCCGATGTAAAGAGAATTAGCACCAAACCGACTAACACAAGGAGTCCTGCCCAAGCTCGCGTAATCGCCTCCGGTGATCCGGCGTTGAAAGATTTCCAGATGTAGTACGGAAGTGAACCCATCGGGCCGTTAAATGCATTTGGGTTCACCTTGTCGCCGCCGCCGGTCAATAGAAGAAGTGGCGCAGTTTCACCAGCGATGCGGGCAACTCCCAAAATTATGGCAGTAATTAAGCCGCTCTTCGCTGCCGGTAAAACAATCATTGCTACAGTGCGCCATTGCGTTCCGCCCAGCGCAACTCCAGCTTCGCGCAAATCATTTGGAATCAGGTTAAGGACTTCCTCTGAAGTACGCGCAACCGTTGGGATCATCAAAATAGTCAAAGCAAGAGCCCCCATGAAGCCGGAGAATGATTTTGTAATAGGGTACAAAATTGCCGAGAGAATAAACAAGCCAGCTACGATTGATGGCACACCGCTCATAGCTTGCACCAAGAAACGAATTGGGCCAGTAAATCGCCCTTTAATCTCGGTTAAATAGAGCGCGGTAAGAATTCCAATTGGCACACTCATCATTAGCGCGAGCGCAACAAGAATCAAAGTGCCAGTTATTGCATGCAGTAAACCGCCATTTGTCAAAGGATCGGTGGGGGTGGCCAGCGACATATCGGTGGTAAAAACACTTAATTTTATTCCGGGTAAACCCTTTTGCAAGACAGTTAGTAAAATACTTGCGATTGGTATCACAGTAGCTACAGCACCAATTGCAACAAGTGAACTTACTACCGCATCCTTTGCGGCAGCGCTGCCACGGGTTATTCCTTTTAATGAGGCAGTAAGCGACATATAGATCAGGAAAAACATGGCAAATAATGCCAGCTTGCCCTTCATCGCACTTACTTCCACAACCAGATAAGAAGCAAGTAGTGAGAACAAGAAAATTGAGAGATCGATCGCGCGATCCTTTTTGGAGGCTTTCCAAGGCTTAGTAGGTAAAACTGTGGTGGTCATCGCCCGGATTTTCCAGTTCGCTTCACAATCACATTGGCGCTAGCGTTTACCGCAAGCGTTAATAGGAATAAAACTAATCCGGCCGCCATCAAAGCTTTAATCTCATATGGATTTGCTTCGCCAAACTTCAAAATAATTAAGGAAGCAACATTTCCGCCAGCTCCAAGCAGGATCTGCCAATTGACTTGAAAAACAATATTGAGCACAGTAAAGACGGCAACGGTTTCACCCATGGCCCGACCTAAGCCAAGCATTGCTCCACCAATTACGCCGTTTCGTCCATGTGGAATTACGACCGCTTTGATCATTGCCCAACGCGTAGCGCCAAGGGCATAAGCGGCCTGAATCCGATCAAGGGGTGCTTGCGAAAAAACTTCGCGCGACACCGAAGTAATGATCGGAATAATCATGATGGCAAGAACAACCCCTGCAATAAATGGTGATCTGGTATAGACCGGTACTTGCAAATCAAAAATTGGAATCCACCCAAGATAGCGATGGATTAACTTCGCCCAATATTCCGCACTTGGCATCAGCACTAAAAAGCCCCAAATTCCAAAGAGAATTGAGGGAAATGCGGCCATCATGTCGATAATTGCAACTAGGAACTTCTTGAGCCAACCAGGTGCGTAAAAATTCAAAAAGAGCGCCGAAAAGACGGAAACGGGCAGGGCAATTACTACCGCAACGATTGCACACAAGATTGTTCCGACCAACATGGCGGCTAACCCGAAATTACTTTCCAAAACATTGCCGACTTCATCTGTTGTGACCGACCATTCGGAGTTGGTAATGAACCCAAGACCTTCTTGAAGAAGTACTTCAAAACCCCGGTAGCCAAGAAAAATACTTATCAATCCCAAAATTGCTAAGGAGGATAAGCCACCCAAAGTCACGACGGCGCGAAAAACTTTGTCCGAACGACGCGGCACAGTCTTGATTTCACGCGGGGTTGGAACCATCAAAGTAGACAATTTACTTACGCGAACTTTCCGGTAACTAAGAAATAGACCCGACGTGAGACGGAAACTGCGTGGTCGGCATATCGTTCGTAGTAACGGCCTAGTAGCGTTAAATCAATTGCAGTTTCGACTCCATATGCCCAATTTGGCGCAATGAGTGAGCCAATTAATTCGCGGTGCAAATCATCTATTTCATCATCATCTTGTTCGACTTCCAAAGCCATGTCTGTATTACGAGAACTAATAACGGTCGCGGTTTTACGGGCAATCTTTTCAGCAGCTGTGCCCATGGCTTGAAAAATATGGGTTAACTCAGACGGGATGGCAGATTCTGGGTGACGAAGTCGGGTAATTTTGGCAACGTGATGTGCCAGGTCTCCCATGCGTTCTAGGTCAGCACTCATTCGAAGCGCGGTAGCAAGTGCGCGAAGATCTGATGCCACTGGCTGCTGCCGCGCGATGATGTCAATGATTCGTGCATCTAAGTCATGTTGAAAATCATCAATCGTTACATCGGATGCAATAATTTCCTCTGCCAGATTCAAATCGCAGCTAAGAATTGATTGGGTGGCTTTTTGAATTGAGGTTGCAACTCTTTCGCAAAGGTCTACCAGTGATTGCGAAACACCATCGAGTTCATCTTGGAAAACTGATCTAATAAGCGCCATCCGAGCACCGTAGGGGTGCTGGGTGAATAAATAACATCACTTAGGTGAACAGAAGGTAAACTGGCAATTTCAGGCGATAGAGTTCCATCATGGGGATTTTCCGCAAGGAATCATCGGATTTAGCGCCTCATCCCTTGCCACCATTACTCCTGGAAACCCTAGATCAGCTTGACGGAGATGCTTTTATTGTGGCACCTGGGGAGTTTCTAATTTTCGCAACCCAAGGCATCGGGCGGTTAGGGATCCTGCGTGATGGCCGGATTCAAAGTCCAGAATTATTAGCCATTATCCGGGTGGTGCGCCGAACACATGAAAAGCAGCTAGGGCAGATTGAAGTGCCGCGCGGACCCATAGGGGAAGGCAAGCATGAGTTAACGGTCAATGTTTTGCCGTTGACACAAGACCAATTAGTTTTGGTTTTGGTATCCGATGAAAGTGAAGCCCAGCGGATTCATGACATTCGACGTGATTTTGTAGCCAATATTTCGCATGAACTAAAGACTCCCATTGGTGCGCTTTCACTGCTAAGTGAGGCGGTCTTGGGTGCAAAAGATGAACCAGAATCTGTTGTTAAGTTTGCAACTCGCATGCAATCAGAAGCCAAGCGACTTACAGATCTGGTTCAGGAGATTATAAATTTATCAAGAATTCAAGATTCAGATCCCTTACAAATTGCACAAGAAATTTCGGTTTCATACTTAGTGAAAGAGGCGATCGATCAATGTCAGATAAATGCCGAAAATAGAGGCGTCTCGATAACTTTCCATGAAGAGACGAAGGGAAAGTTATGGGGTGACCGCGATCAATTGATTATGGCGATCCAAAACTTAATTGATAACGCCATCAACTATTCGCCCGAGAACACCAAGGTAGTAGTAAGCAGTAAAGTTATTAAAAATTTAGTGGAAATTTCAGTGACAGATCAAGGCATTGGAATTCCGGAGTCGGAACTGCTGCGTATTTTCGAACGCTTTTATCGGGTTGATCCAGCTCGTTCTCGCCAAACCGGTGGAACTGGTTTGGGTTTATCAATCGTGAAGCATGTTGCTGCTAAGCATGGCGGCGATGTCAAAGTTTGGAGCGCGGAAAATGTCGGAAGTACTTTCACATTAATAATGCCGCTTTTGAATCAACATCCGGAGGACAGCAAATGACCCGCATTTTAATCGTAGAAGATGAAGCTTCCTTTTCAGAGGCGCTGGCATTCCTGCTTAATAAAGAAGGTTTTGAAACTATTGTCGCTGAAGATGGCAAGCAAGCAATTAAAAGTTTCGATGAAATCGGTGCTGATCTGATACTCCTTGATTTGATGATTCCCGTCATTTCTGGAGTCGAGGTTTGCCGAACTATTCGTACGCGATCGCAAGTGCCAATTATCATGTTGACCGCAAAGGATGCCGAAATCGACAAGGTTGTCGGGCTCGAACTTGGAGCGGATGATTATGTTACGAAACCGTATTCATCACGCGAATTAATTGCCCGGATCAAAGCGGTGCTGCGCCGCGGAATTCCTGATGATGGGTTGCATGAAGACCAAGATCAACTTGAAGTTGGACCAGTGCGATTAAATATCGGTAAGCATCAGGTTTTTGTGAACTTAAATCCAGTAGCTTTGCCATTAAAAGAGTTTGAACTTTTAGAGTTTTTGATGCGAAATTCGGGTCGAGTGTTAACCAGATCCCAACTTATCGATCGCGTCTGGGGCGGGGATTACTATGGCGATACCAAGACTCTAGATGTACATATCAAGCGGCTCCGCTCAAAAATCGAGGTTGACCCGGCTAACCCAGTTTTGATTCAAACAATTCGTGGACTTGGCTATAAGTTAGAAGATCACTAACTAAACGGATTTGCTTATTCGTTCTTTGGCAACCTGCATTGCCGGCGGTTCTGGACCCAGAATTGCTAAGAAAATATCGAGGCTAATTCTTGAAATTTTTAACCAAACTCTTGATTTATTTTTCAATCCCAATAAATCAATTTCATTTTGATCAAGGGTGGCAATCGCCGCATTAGAAATAACTTTATAAAAAAATTGACCAGCACCACTAAATGGTGGATTCAAAATGAAATCTACGACCTCTTTAGTACGTTCGGCATGACGGAGATCATTTTTCCGAAAATCAACAAGGGTGGCCTCCAGCTGGGCGACTGACATCGGAGCCGTTGCTAGACCGAGTGGAACCGCACTTTTGCTCCATTCTGCAACGTAAGCATCCGCGCCTTTTGCGATTGGATAGCCAAGCGCAAGGTGAGCTTTTAGAAAAGAGTCGGTAAATGCACAGTGCACCCACAATAGAAAACGTGGATCTTTAGCTTGATAGCTTTGAACTTCACCTTGTTTGTTAATGAAATTGCCTTTCACGTGATCATGCATAGCATTAACCCGGGCCGCCTCTTGCGTGGCAACATCGGTGGCTGCAAATGTTGTGACCGTTAACCAGCGCGTTGTTCCAGCCAGGCGTCCCAATGGATCTGATGCATAACGCGAATGTTCAGCCACGCCGGAAAGTGGTGCCGGGTGGGCAGCTTGCAACAAGAGCGCACGAACCCCGCCAACTAAGGTGGCAATACTTCCGTGTACCTGCCAAACAGCGCTGCCTGGACCAAAAAAGCCGACATCTTCACCGATAGCCATTTTATTTACCCAATCAGGGCGGCCATCCTTTGCACCAGATACGTTTTCCCGAAATTTATCGGCAAGTGGTTTGGTGAGCCAAAAGTTGTGAAGGGCAAGCATTAGCTAAGGCTAGAAGCCAAGTTGGTAATTTGCTAATTGAGCATCCCAGCGAAGTAATTCAGCATGACTTGGCCGCCATTACGGGTTAATTACACCGGTCGCCAGAAGCACAAGCAAAGTTGAACCGAGCAGCACCCGATAAATAATGAATGGGGTAAAGCTCCGGGTAACCACAAACTTGAGCAACCACCCGATAACGATATAACCGACCATAAAAGAAATGGCGGTTGCGACCGCCGTTTCTGGAATTGAGAAAACATTGGGGGCCGCAGCTGGCGAAAACGCCTCTTTTAACTGATAAAAACCACTTCCAAAAACCGCTGGTAAAGCTAATAAAAATGAGTACCGAAGCGCGGCTTCCCGGGAGTAACCAAGAAACCTACCCATCGCGATCGTGGCACCTGATCGGGATACCCCTGGGATTAGAGCTATGGCTTGAGCTAAGCCATACAGAACTCCATGCTTGGTACTAAGTTGATTCAAACTGCGCTCGCTCTTTCCAAACTTATCTGCCGCACCAAGAATCAAACCGAAGAGGATCAAGGCCGATGCGATTAGCCACAAAGAGCGCAGATCATTAGTAATGATGTCCTTACCTAGATAACCAAGTACAAAAATGGGGAGCGAGCCAATAATGATCAACCAACCAATACGCGCTTGCGCTTTTGCTTCGCCGATCAATTTCGCACGCTGAACAGTTTGCGCCAACCAGGAAACAACAATTGCTTTAATGTCATTACGGAAGAAGATTAGGACGGCAACTTCGGTTCCGATTTGAATGATGGCGGTGAAACGCGCACCCGGATCTTGGGCTTTGCTCATAAACTCACCAGCAATCCGAATGTGAGCAGTAGAAGATATCGGCAAAAACTCAGTGAGCCCTTGTAAAACTCCTAGAAAAATTGCTTCAAACAAAATGTTCTCCTGACACCACGATAAGAGCCAATCCTAACTACCGGCTGACCTTTAGCCAGCCCCATTCACTGCAACTTGGCGGTTAGATATCGAAGCGATCCGCGTTCATTACCTTGGTCCACGCTGCCGCAAAATCATCAACAAACTTTTGCTGACTGTCATCTTGCGCATAAACTTCTGAATAAGCACGCAAAACTGAATTGGAACCGAAAACCAGGTCAACCGAGGTTGCAGTGAACTTCACTTCACCGGTTTCGCGGTTTTTGATGTTGTAGACATTCGCACTAGTTGCTTCCCACTTATAAGTCATGTCAGTTAGATTTACAAAAAAGTCATTGGTAAGAGCCCCAACCCGATCGGTAAAGACACCGTGCTTTGAGCCGCCGTAATTAGCACCAATCACTCGCATGCCACCAACAAGTACCGTCATTTCATGAGCAGTTAGCCCCATCAATTGCGTACGATCTAGCAGTAACTCTTCCGCACTTACCTCATACTTTTCTTTTAACCAGTTGCGGTAACCATCATGAATTGGTTCCAAATATTCAAATGATTCGGCATCGGTTTGGGCTGCGGTGGCATCACCGCGACCAGGAGTAAAGCCAAGATTGATCGATGCGCCAGCGGCCTTTGCCGCCTGTTCAATGCCAACATTTCCAGCTAAAACTATTACGTCGGCAAGTGAGGCACCAGCAGCAGCCGCAATTGGCCTAAGCACTGATAAAACTAATTGCAGGCGTTGTGGTTCGTTGCCTAGCCAATCTTTCTGCGGAGATAAGGCAATGCGCGCACCATTTGCGCCGCCCCGCAGATCTGACCCACGAAAAGTTCGCGCACTATCCCAAGCTGTAGCAACAAGTTCTGCAGTTGACAAACCAGCTGCTGCAATCTTTGCCTTTATCGCAACTACATCAAAATCCTTGTTCCCTGGCGATACTGGATCTTGCCAAATCAAATCTTCTTGCGGAACATCTGGACCGAAGTAGCGAACCTTCGGGCCCATGTCGCGGTGGGTTAACTTAAACCAAGCGCGGGCAAAGACTTCATCAAAGTAAGCTGGATTTTTATAAAACTTCTCGGAAATTTCGCGATAAATCGGATCCATTTTTAGACCGATGTCGGCATCGGTCATAATTGGGTTAAGCCGGATAGTTGGGTCTTCTACATCCACCGGCTTATCCTCTTCTTTGATGTTAATTGGCGCCCATTGATTTGCCCCGGCCGGCGACTTGGTTAACTCCCAGTCATAGCTAAGAAGTAGATAGAAGTATTCGTGGTCCCATCGAGTTGGATTTGTAGTCCAGGCACCTTCAAGTCCGCTAGTGACGGTATCTCGCCCAATGCTGCGGGTGGTGTGATTCATCCAGCCAAAGCCTTGCTCGCCAATTTCGGCGGCTTCCGGATCGGGTCCTAACAACGCTTTATTTCCATTTCCATGAGTCTTGCCAACGGTGTGGCCGCCGGCGGTTAAAGCGACAGTTTCTTCATCATCCATCGCCATGCGCTTAAAGGTTTCGCGCACCTGTGCCGCAGTTTTTAGCGGATCAGAGTTACCGTTAACACCTTCTGGGTTTACATAAATTAAGCCCATCTGCACCGCAGCTAGCGGCTTCTCCAAACTGCTTGGTTCATCAATATCGCCATAACGTGAATCACTTGGTTCCAGCCACACTTTTTCTGATCCCCAGTAAATATCCTTTGGCGGATGCCAAATATCTTCTCGGCCAAAACCGAAGCCATATATTTTCAATCCCATTGATTCATAAGCCATCGTGCCGGCCAGAATAATTAAATCGGCCCAACTAACCGAGTTACCGTACTTCTTCTTAATCGGCCAAAGTAGGCGACGTGCTTTGTCAAGATTTCCGTTATCTGGGAAAGAGTTCAAGGGTGCAAAACGTTGGGCACCGCTGCCACCACCGCCACGGCCATCACCGATCCGGTAAGAACCGACAGAGTGCCAGGACATACGAATCATCAAACCGCCGTAATGTCCCCAATCGGCCGGCCACCACGATTGGCTATCGGTCATCAAGGCATGAACATCTTGTTTTAACGCGGCGATGTCAAGTTTTTTTAACTCTTCTCGATAATTAAAATCTTCACCAAGTGGATTGGTCTTCGTGTCTTGTTGATGCAAAATATCTAAATTCAGCGCCGTCGGCCACCAATGTACATTTGAATTTCCAGTAGTTGTTTCGGACCCGAGTGACACGGGGCACTTTGCGGTATCTGGCATTGATGTTCTCCTTTGGAATCTGGCAAACCCTACAGCCCAACTCTATCTATTTTAGGCAAGAATCGTCATTCCAATCCGGAATTAGGTTGAATTACACCGCTTATGAGCGATGCAGCTTTAACTTAATGGAAACGAAGGTCCCCAGAAATGCGCTGGCAAAAAATGCCCAGCCCGAAATTGCGAAAGATTGGGTTCCGGAAAGCAGAACTCCAACGGTACAGCCCAGTGCGATCATCGATGAGAGTCCTAGTAGTACTCCCCCAATAAAGGCAGTACTCCCGTTTCGCATTGTGATACTTTCGAAAGCAAAACGATTTCCAATTAGGGCCGCAGCCAGTGAGGCAAATACGAATCCTAAAATTAACCAACCATTATTGGTAATCACTTTCGAAATCACCGCGATACAACCTGCCATGGTGTCCATGCCAGCTAGATTCTCGGGCAATAAGTTGTACTTGTCTAAGTAAGTTCGGCTGATTGTGCTCAACTGCCTAGTGACGCCAAGCGGTTCAACCCGAAGATAAGCAATAGTTCCGATGATGCCAACTATTGATCCGGTCGTGATTGGGCTCCACCTATTTTGAAAAATCGATGCGCGCAGACCGTTTCCAACACTGCCACTTGTAACCGGCTGACTCAGCGGTTCGGATGAACTACCAAAACGAATTGCCAACCAAGCTATAAAGCCTAGAACCAGTAAGGTGATCAGCAATGCTCCGGCATAACCAAAGGTGTGCGGCAGCCACAAAGTTGAAGAATCACTAATCACTCCAAGATAAATTGAGTTCCACAATTTAAAACCCATGCCAAAGCCAATTAATGAACCAAGGAGCGCTGGAACTGCGCGCAGCGAGCCTTGTCCGATTCGATACAGGTGACCACTTAGGCAAGCACCAGACAGCGCCATTCCGACACCGAAGAGAACTCCGGCGAGAACGAGCACCCAACTTACGGGGCCAATGTGCGCATTCGGCGGCAATCTGCCGGTGCTGGTGTCGGGCAGAAATTGACCAAATGTGATTGCGTAGCCGATTGCACCAACAGCGATTGCAACAAGTATTCCGAGAAACGGAGTTGTGTTGCGTTCTTCAATTGCTTCCCGAAAAATACAAAAGAAGCAAAAACGACCGCGTTCAAAGGTAATACCAAGGGCGGCGCCAACTAGCAAGGAGATAGCCCCATTGCTTCCGATACTCTGGTTGTCGGAAATTGCATACGCCAGCGACAAGAGTGCAATAACAATAAAAAGTGAAGCAATAGTTCGGAGAAGTTGCGCTTTTGAAAGTGTGAATGGCTCGACAACGGCCTCTCGGTGGAGACCGTTGTCGAGTTGATTAGTTTTGGAAATTATGATGATCCCCAGATGGTGCCAGCATTATTAACAATTGGCAGGCCAACGGTATTTCCGTACTCGGTCCAAGATCCATCGTAATTCTTTGCGTCATATCCCAGGATTTCACTTAGTACAAACCAAGTAAGGGCCGCTCGTTCACCAATGCGGCAGTAGGTGATAATTAGCTTCGAGCCATCAATTCCCTTATCTGCATACAACTTCTTTAGCTCTGGTACCGTCTTGAAAGTCCCATCCGCGTTCACATTCATACCCCATGGAATATTTTGGGCACCTGGAATATGTCCGGCACGAATAGCAAGTTCTTGGAAACCAGCTGCCGCAAAAACTTTTCCGTTGTACTCATCAGCAGAACGAATATCCACCAACGCGACTTTGCCTGGCTTCTTCGCTACCGGAATTATGTCGCGAATTAGGAAGGCACGAATAGATTTGTCAGCTGCAGTTGCGGTAAAAGAACCGGCTTTTGGTGTTGTCACGGAAGTTGTAAATGGACGACCATCTTTCTCCCACTTATTTCTTCCGCCATCAAGGATTCGGACATCCTTTGCACCGTATATATTGAAAATCCATGCTCCCCAGGCCGCAAACCAATTGTTCTTGTCACCATAAAGAACAATTGTTGAATTTGCATTTATCCCAGCTTTTCGGGCCAGGGCTTGCAGATTCTTCCGATTTACGATGTCTCGATTAACTGGATCCACAAAATCTGTGTACCAGTTAAATTTGATTGCATTCTGGATATGGGCTCTTTCGTAAAGTCCCTTCTCAGTACTTACTTCAATAATCGTGACATCTGCATTATTAATGTTCTTCTCAAGCCAATCAGCCTGGACCACAGCACGTGCCTGGTTCTTTGGCGCGGCTTGCACTTGCGGCGAAAGCACCGCCGATGACAAAGCAATAATTACGCCCACTACAAGAGTCTTGCTAACCCTTGAATTACTTTTTTTCATGATTCTCCCTATAAATTGAGTTTGATTCAATTGAATTTGCGCCAATAGGCATTTAAAAAATATAAGAAAATTTAAGAAAAGAGATAGTTCAACAGGAAAGCGTCTTAAGGCAACAAAAATCAATCGTACGCCGCTTTGTGAACATAGGTGAAAGATACGGTCATTTACTGGGGAAAGCGAGTTGCTAATGATTTGCAAATGATTGTTAATTGCAGCTCTCGGGAATTGGATGATCCAGCGAACTCTTGCTGACTAAAAGATGCGCAATGACCAAACATCAAGTACCTTTAGGTTAGTTGAAGTTTCAACTATAATTACTGGGAGCGTAAATGTCATCTTTATTGGTTGTTGAAGTAAGCCCGAATGGTGAGAATTCGGTCTCACGTACCATCTCAAAGGAGTTTATTGACGCTTGGAACAGTAAAAATCCTGATGGAAAAGTTTTCACGCGCGATTTAGCAGCGCACCCAATTCTCCACCTGGATGCAGAGGCGATCTTTGCCGGGATAGTGCCCGGCATGGATGCACTTATTCCAAAAAAGGAAGCGTCGCGGGCAGCGGCAGTAGCTGCGGCCAAGGTTCGTGCTGCTGCTTAAACCTAAACCCGTATAATTTAACTAAGACGCGGCGTTTGGAATTCTGAGGGCTTTTTACTTTGCCAAACTCTGTAACTGCTGAATATGTGCGCCGATATGACCCCCGCAAAGTTTCACCAAAGAAGTCAGTGGAACCAGGCCCCTTTCTGGATGGACAGAGGTTCGATCCCAAGCTTCGATTGCCGCATTACTCAATATTTCATAATTGAGATTATGGGCAGATTCAAAAGCTGCGATTGAATTAGCAACACTTCGCTTTTCATAGTGCAGTGCCGATGGAAATTTTGCTTCATCAAAGGACACAATTGCTGGATTATCTTCGGCCAGCGCATTTGCA
>Ga0209284_10002861_pt1 | contig 22515 bp, 20 predicted proteins | sample FRY03_FD_187211 | JGI IMG/M metagenome (GOLD analysis project Ga0209284, IMG submission 187211) | Freshwater microbial communities from Lake Fryxell liftoff mats and glacier meltwater in Antarctica - FRY-03 (SPAdes) (version 2) | ecosystem: Environmental > Aquatic > Freshwater > Ice > Glacier...
CCAAGACGCATTCTTATGGCATTGCTCCAAATCACCTTTGCATTGTTTGCATTTTCTCTGATGGAATCAAATGAAAATGCCGTTAAGGAATAAGTACAAATATGTGAAAGCAGCATTAATGAAAAGAGCGGCAATGCTATTTGTCCCCACAGGATAGGGCCACGTTGAATGATGATGAGAAATGATATAAGCAAAAATGTTATGCTGCGATTGTTGTTCCATGCAATGCTTCTTCCCACTATGAATACAGTAGATTTTAATTTCGACGAAACAGTAATTATTTCAAGCATGCCTTTTTTACGAGTATTGGAGAATTTAGTTACGTCTCAAAATGGATAATTTAGTTTGTACTATTTGCTTCTAATAGTACAAGGCTTTGGCGGATTTAATCAAAAATAACAACGGCATCTTTTATATCACTAACAACAAAAGAAATTACTGCCGCTATCAGCAAAAAAAATAATTGTATCCTTGAACTGATGAAGCAACAAAACAAGAACCGAAATTTTCTTTTTTTTCGGTAAGCTCGTTTTTACCGAATTACTTTTGCTGTTCTTCAGCTTCTAATGCATGTCGGCCCTGATTACTTGAAATAAACAGCTTGTAGGTTTCTGAAACGCTTTGAATGTGATAATTCATTTTATTAATGCAATAGATTTAAAGCAAGAAAGGCATTCAGTTGTTCGATAGGCTTGCTTGTAACGAGTTGGGGTTTTGCGAAGTTTTAGAAAGCACAGATTATTAGCTCCACACTTCAATAAAAAATGCAACAAAAAAATTGGAAATTTTATTCCGCTTTCTATGTTGCATTTTTTTGACTTGTGCATACTTCAGATACACTGTATACTTTTTTTGAAAAATTTGTGAAATGGCTAATGTTATAGAATGTACTACTCTTCATTAAAGGCGAAGTTGTACGTTTTTATTGAACAATTAATTTTTGCGTGAATAACTTTTGTCCGTCACTTACTGTCACAAAATATATTCCTGCTGGCACATCAAGCGTGACAGCAACTCCCATCTCCGCTTGGTTATTGAGTGCAATCGAAGTATATACTTTTTCTCCCAGCACATTATAAATTTCTATTTGTGTATTTTTTAATGCTGTTTTTAATTGAATTGTGAATTTATTCGTTGCCGGATTTGGAAAAATGAGGAACGAATTTTCGCTTGAAGAAAGTTCATTAATTCCGACAAAATTTCCTGTCGGGTCGCGCTTATAATATATTTCTCCGCTAGGTCCGTCCCGCTCATCCTGAAATACAACATGCACTACCATATCGGCAACAGCCACTGAAGGAAACCATGTCTTTGAAGCATCGTTGGTTAATCGTGTGTCTGCTCCCCATGTTGTACCTCCATCTGATGAGTGATTGTAGTAAACCTCACTGAAGGTGCCATCACGAGCATCTAACCATACCACATGAACAGAAGAATCCGATACATTTACATTCGGATGTTCCTGGCTGAAAGCATTATTTGTTAGCCGAGTATCTACTCCCCAATTTGCCCCTCCGTCTGTAGAGCGTTTGTAATATATTTCTGTGTTTCCATTGCGATTTTCAGCCCATACCACATGCACATTTAAGCCGGATACTGTTCCGCAAGCATAGTGCGAAACATCGGCGTCATTCGTAAGTCGTGTGTCAAGTCCCCAGTTTAATCCTCCATCGGTTGAGCGTTTATAATATATCTCGTTGTTGCCATCACGATCGTCGTACCAGAAAATATGCACATCTGAATCTGATGATGTTACTGAGGGATTGTATGAATCACCTATATTGTTTGTCAATCGAATTTCGGATCCCCATGTTACACCTCCGTCTGCGGAACGTTTATAATATACTTCCACGTTTCCGTGGCGGTCGTCCCACCATACAATGTGCACCACAGAATCGACTGAGGATAAAACTCCATAGTATGAAGAAGCTACATTATTCGACAAACGCATATCTAAGCTCCATGTTGCTCCCGTATCTTCTGAGTGTTTGTAATATATTTCAGCATTTCCATCGCGTAGATCAACCCACGCAACTCGCACTGTTGAACCGGATAATGAAATGGACGGATGGACTGAAAAGTCAGCGTTATTGGTGAGTCTAGTATCGACTCCCCATGTTAAACCTGCGTCTGAGGAGCGCTTGTAGTATATCTCAAGATTGCCATCACGATTGTCGTGCCAAACAACATGAACGTCGTTACCATTGGCTGCTATACACCAACCTGTACTTCCCTGCGCAACAGCGGACCCAGCCGGATTATTTGTAAGCCGAACATCCGGCTGCCATTGTGCATTTGTTTTCGCAGAAATAAAAATCAATAAAGCGAAGAGTAGAATTTTTGTTTTCATTTTTGTTGTCGTCAGTGATTATAGTGCTGACACAGCACTTTTAGTTTTTCTGTTTTCAAAGTTAGCAATTGTTCTATCGTCTTTTATCAATAATGTCTGCACAAAAATTGTCAAGTTACAGGGTCGTCATAACATTGTGCTTAACGCTTCGAGCTTGGCGCATTTTATTTTTGCAAGAGGTAAAGACTGCAAACGCTAAAACTAAATAATTGCAAAGAAACAAACAACTAAATACCTTAAAATTTGTTGCAATTGTTTGGTGCTTTCACAAGTGAAATGGGAGAGAGGGGAAGTTCGACTACCACGCCATCCTTGCCAAATGGAATTTCGCTATGGTATTGTTTAACAGAGGTTGGCCACAGAATGGATTCATGCGAAGCTAGCGTTTTCCCTGTTTTCGGCTATCGAAAATTCTTTTCATGCCAGTCAATAATAAAATGTCTTGCAAATTATAGGTCCGGTTTTCTAAAAGCCTAACAACAATGTCGGTGTCGATTAGTTCTGAAAAACAAATATCCTTGTCTTTTCTGTGCGCTTGCCAAGGATTCAATTGGCTGTCATAATTTAAACGTCTTGGCAAATATAAATTTCATTGCTTGCGATATACTCTGAAGCGAACAAACATTGGTCACATCCAACTGCTACGAATTTAGCGACTAAAAAATTTTGCATTCCATCCGTCAAATAATCTTACCCACAACGCCAGACTGTCTAAAAACTCAGAATTGAGACTCTGATATTTCAGTATAATTTTTTTCAAAGAGAGGTGTACGAATATCTTATATTAATTGTAATTATATTTTAATCCAATAAATTTATTTTATAATGCCGAATACTTTGAATTACATTTAAGCTCTTGGATTATTTTCTATGTAAGGTCGGAATAACGTCGTTATTATTTAACATTGATTGCGTTTTTTAGCTCTTAAACAGTCTGACGGCAATTTAATGTAATCTACTGCTTTGCTTTTCGTTCGAAGATGTGTCATCCGATGTTGGCATACACTTTGTCCGAAGCGATGTTTTTCGTCAATTATTTATTCGTTTTTGTTATTGCCTCCAATGTTTTTCGTGTGTTGCGTTCAGTGTCAATAAAAACATAAATCAAATTTGAGTATGCAAGTAAAGGCAATGCAATTATAACGCTTACTACTACTGCTATAAACCCCATTAGCACTTGTTTGTCTGAAGCCAAAAATATAAGTAGTATAATCCCAACGATAATAACAATGTAGCCAAGTCCAGAAAGCAATCCAACCACTGTTTTTAAAGCGGCATATCTTGCAGGTTCGCTATCATTAATAGCAGAACTGTTAGTGATGTTGTCTGTATTCTTTAGTATATTTTCTGTTGCCACTTTCTTGGCTACTCCAATTTCTTTTTCATAATATTCACTGTAAATATTTTATCCATTCTCCTTGAGATAGGTGTTTAAGAAAGTGTCCATATCAGTATTATTATTTTTAGCACAAAATTCATTTTGTTTGTTCGTCAAATGAGAAGGGATAGGAAATTTTCTTCCTAGTAATTCAGCATACGCAAGTAATACTGATTTCGGGTCATAGTCCTTCCAATAGTCAATTATAGAAGATAATGATAAACTGTCTCTTGTTGAGATTTCTTTTAAGCTAAGTGATTCCATTTTACTATTTATTTTATTTTTTTATTCTACTCGTTTCACTTTTCGGTGTCGCCCTCTTTTTTTAGTAGTAGCTAGCCTCCACTTTCGTTTCGCACTTCGCTCGCCATTGTCGGCAATTTAATGTTAGCGGTCATTGTAAAATGACATCAACTTGTCAATTTTTACACTTACAAACAAACTATTTATTAAACTACTAAAGCAAAATGAAAAATTAACCGCTAGGAACTCAAACAATGATTCTAAATCAATTTTTAGTTATATTTACCAACCGATGTAAAATTTTAAATCCTATTTACACAAAATGGTTTACACTCCCCAGGCAAGATCGTAAACCCGATCTAATTTATTGAAATAGTGATCAACATTAATAATTTGCTAAATCAATTTTCTCAAAAAGGTGAAATCTTTAAGTCAGATACTGGTTTAGAACTATATGTAGGGTTTTCGATGCACTTTCCAGATTCATTGCGATTTAATTTGATGCGTAAAGGCAATTGGGGGGGTGCTTTATTTTGCTTGTAATGAAAAAAAAATGTTCAATATGGGTTAAGAATTATTCCTCATCTCGCACTTTCCCATTGGCCAGTCGTTGCTACCTTTCAAAAAAAACATTCAGGAACATATGTTTGTGATCTGAAAAACTTTCTCATTACTACTAGAATAGAAACACTCATCGAATCTCCTGCATACATTAATACTTTGCGGAAAAATTGGGACACTTTTTTATTTAAAATATCACCTTTAGTTGATGCTTTTGAATGGAATGACAATTTGCCATTTTTGCAAAAATACGTTTTCGACGCTTCTAATGCTCCTGTTGATAATATATCATGGCGTTCACTCAAATGGGCTGAAAGTATGCAAGAATTCGATAAAGAAAAATATACATTATTTCGCCAAATAGTTGATGATATGATGCTTGATAAAGAAATGATTCCTGATTTCCCATCAGAACCGCTTCATATTTGGGAAACATGGGCTTCTAATTTAATAGCAGCTCGCATGGTAATTGAAGCATCAAAGCACGAGTATGGGGAAACAGCGAATGCCCTATGGAGAGGCTTTGTCCAACCAACTGGTTTTGATCCTTGCGACATAGTTTTTCTCATCGCACGGATCGTAGCTATGATCCATATATGGGCGTGTACGAAGTTGCAAATATACTAGGGGCTAGATACTTTAAATGCCCGGAACACATCTTAAATGACCCCTTATATCCCGCTGTATCTGCTATACTCCAAAAAGGTAAACAGGGATATGATGGCAACGAGCATGAAAAAACAGCAGATATATTCCATAGTGAAAAAAATGAACCTATACGGGCCTGGAATGCATTATTGAGCGCCGCATATTGGTCCGGTACCAATCGTTCCGAAACATCTTTATCTGCATGGGAAAAAGCCATTGATATATGTAAGCATCAAAATTGGACAGATGCCTTAGATGCATTGGTTTATCAATATAATCTATATACTACTCTTAAAGCTATATAAATGCAATTCGTTAACCTCCAAACAACTTAAAAACAATTTAAAAAGAAGTACACCAAGTCCTTTAAGAAAAAAGCTGCTGAATTAAGTTATCATTGCAAAGACATAACTGGCGTAGTCAAAGAATTAGAAACAACTGTAAAGAAACTAACCAAGTTGCAAACAGAATACAAACTTGGCATGTATAACGATGATTATATGCCATTAGGGAAAAGCATTGAATTACAAGAAACCATATAGTTGTAAAAAGAAAATAAAAACCTACAAATAGAGAATGATATATCAAAAAAGACAATGAGCATTCTTCGACAGGCTCAGCACAGCGTCTTCTGTGTGGACAGTCTGAAAAATTTAGGTTTATAACAAAACATAAACTTGAATTTAGGATTGGGAAGATGTGAAACGTTTTGAAAGTGAGCAGTAGCAGTTATTATTGCTGGCTTAGCCATAAAACTACTCTACAAAAATTAGAGACAGACAAAATAAAAACAGCCATACAAACCATTTATTATCAGTATAAAAGTCGCTATGGAAGTCCATGTCATACATAAAGAATTACTGGCAATGAATTCTGCAAAGGTGACGGCTTGGGAAGACAAAAAAAGGACGGCAGGACTTGGAAAAATATTAGTAAATAGACGATTTGACTTTCAGGCAAAGACATCAACGAAAGACAAAACAACAAACCGCCAACACACTGTTTATTCAATTTGGGCAGAAGTATAAGGCATTTGCAAAAGCTGTCCCTTTGGGAAGGACATTTATTTTTCTTTGCAAATGCATAGAAACAGTTAGCTTTGTCAGTAATATTTCGGCAGACAAAGTTTCAAAACCCAAACTGAAATAAACCGCGAAAACGTTATGCCTCATTGTAAAAAGACCGTGCAAACCGACAGACATCTGCAAGAAAAGCCAACCGTACATTTTAGCACCGCACTAACGACCAAATCAGAAATTAATCTTACTTTTAACGAATCAGTCAAAATAATATATGTACATCAACTCACTAAATTCACCTCTACAGGAGCATCCATTTTGCTTGAATGGGCGGGCTCGGTAACTATTGAAGTGCATAATATTCTACCATCTGGAATCATTGTTCAATAAATATAAAATGAATGTTTTTGGTCGTTTTTTTAATTCTGAAAAGCTGAAATCTGAAAAATTATCAGAGGCTGCCCTTACTATTTCCAATTTAGGATATAGCTGCAAAGATTGGAATCCTGTAAAGACCATTTCATTGTATGACCACGTGATAAAGTATCCCCAAAATAATAGAATCACAGTCAATCTTGTAAGATATGATGTTTTATTGCAAATTGATTCTGAAAGAGGATTAATTGCGTTTGCAGGTGATTTTATAAATACGGTGAATCAAGAAGAGGGTGTTTTTATGGACGAAGTAACAGAGTTTTTTGAAAAAATTCATAGCATATACGACTTTGAATTTGGGTTTATTGACAAAGAAGGAGACACGAATATTAAATTATTTAATTTTATAAATCTGTACTCAATAGAGACTATATTTTTCCTTAACTATTACGGATATAAATTCGTCCAAAAGTTTGGTGCCAATCTATGGGTAAATGCACCCGGTACCGCTACCGTGCTGGCAGGTGAGACCATTAAGTATTATTCCAGAGAAAAAATCAAAGGCCCAAGCAAAAAAGAAGCGATGGCTGTAACAGAATATTTCAAAGATTTCGGGTCCCCTTGTATTTATAAGGCAAAGAAAAGTGAAGATTGGTAACCTACGAAAATTATACCAGCCACAATGTCCACTAACAATAATATAGTGGAAGGATTTGAATATTTGCATCGCCTATTGTTACGTAGATTGGATAACAGTTAACTAGTGATGGAACTATTGCTATAGGACCTCTTACCTATGACAAAGACACAGAATTTTTTTACAAATTTCTTCAATTTACAGCAAATTAAACAGGGAAATAAATGTACTTGATTTTTTGTCATACACTTCGAGAAAAAATATTCAAAAAACAGGAATTTGAAATTGCTTTTCGTTACATTTGCTAAAACTAATTTATAGAACTCCCCTTTAAATGAGCGACTAAATTTGAATGGAAGACAAATCCGTTTGGATGTATTCTTCCTTTTTGAACAAATAGCGATAGATTAAATCATCCATAAAACAAAGGCCCATGACTACTGGTTATCTAGTGAAATGTATATCCAAAAGAAAAACCGCTGACATGTACCTTGAACAAGCCGTTGCTTTAAAACATAAGCATTACTGGACCTATATCTTGCACCGGATTTTACTTAAAATAGACGGAAAAAATAGGAAATTTAAAAAGAAAGATTTCATTCCTGAACTTCAAAAGCATTTTGGTGAAATTGGTTCAATAGAAACTGGGAAATTAATTTTCAAATCGCTTGCAGGCCCCTACGGATTTATCTTTAAGAAGGAGACAAAACTGATTAACCAAATTTCAAAGCGTTTTGACACTGGGCAATTTAACGCAATAGACTTAATAAATCTAAATGACAGCCTTCTTAATAATTCCTATTGGGTGTGTCAAAATTTAGCATACTTTTTCAATAAGGAATTTAGTCCATTTTATAAAACTGAAATCGTTCTGAAAATTACCTCGAAAATGAAACCTGAGGGCGAAATTCCAACCTTGATCACCGAACGTCTCCCGTTGAGTAGATTTTCATCGCGAATTCTGCGTGATATGAATTCGGATAAAAATAGGTGGGTGGCCGAGTACGGTTATGATAAGATGGCACATAAAAGTTGGGCCGGAAATGATATCAACCTTGCCTTTATTAAAAATAGAACAAGCACCGAATGCGAGCTAGTGATTCTGTGTGATGAAAAATGGGTTGATCACATTGAAATTGATAATGTATTTGAAAGCGCTGGGTAATTCTAAACCAAGGGCTAAGGACATCTTTTCCTGCCCGGTTTAATGGACTTGTTTTGTATGGTGCAAAATATTTTCTACCGACACAATATTTATTAGTTGCCGAAATGCTGTTTCCAGTATGTTTGCCGCACACAGTTTAATTGTCATTGGTGGGTGAGTCATACTCTAAAAATTTAAATTCTTGTAACTACTCAGCTCGAAGGTAAAAATAAAATGGTTATTCACAATAATTGTAAAATATGTGTTGGTAATAGGTCGAGATTCCGAAAAAAAGTGATTCTATGAATTTTGTGTTTGTAAGTATATTTTTATTGTTAGTTAAGAGTGTTACTAATGAAGTCGAATAATAAAAATAGATAAGATCTTTGATTATCAAATTCCAAAGCCTTGTCACCGAAACCAACATACGAAGATCTTGTAGAGATTATCAAAGAACTACGAGAATCAAATGCTCGATTAACCAAAGAAGTTGAAGAGCTTCGACGAGAAGTTCGAGAATTAAGACAAGGGAAAAACAGTGGCAATTCACATTTACCACCAAGCAGTGATATAAGGACTCAAATAAAAAACATGAGTCTTCGCAAAAGAAGTGGAAAGAAACCAGGTGGACAAGAGGGTCACGAAGGAAGTACGTAAAAGATAGTTGCGCATCCAGATCAAGTTGTCCTGCATACTGCAAATGAATGTGAAGAATGTGGAATAGATTTAACGTTCATACAAGGTGAAATAGCTGATCGTAGACAAGTAGTAGATATTCCACCACTAACCCCTATTTAAATTGAACATCAAATAGCAAATAAAAAATGTTCCTGTGGTCATGTTAACTGTGGTAACTTTCCAGTTGGAATTAATTCTAACATCCAGTATGGAAATAATGTAGAAGCCTGGATAACTTACCTGTTTGCTCGACAATACTTACCCTTCAAAAGAACGAAAGAATTATTATATCAATTCGCTGGATTGTCACTATCAGAAGGTACAATCAATAATATCATACAACGATTTACCTGCAAAGCACAGCCATCTTATCAAGAAATAAAAAGAGAAGTTGAGAAGCCGGAAACTCTAGGAACAGATGAGACAGGAGGAAAAGTAAACGGCAAAAAATATTGGTTTTGGACATGGCAAAATAAACGACATACCTTTATTATACCATCGGAATCAAGAGGATTTAAGACGATACAACACACATTCGAAAACGGATTACCAAATGCAATTTTGCAACATGACAGATGGGCTGCTCACTTTCAATGTGAGGCGAAAAATCATCAAATTTGCATGGCTCATCTTCAACGAGAATTAAATTTTTTGGATGAAATACATCAACAATTGGGTAAGATCGTTCAAGGATTTAATTAGTGACGCACTCCAATTAAAATAGAAACTCAGTTTCAAAAATAATTATCAAAAAAGTAAAGTGAGAGATCAACTCGAACATTTACTTGATAAATTACTCAAACAAAAATTACCTGAAAGGTTAAAAAAAGCGAAAACACTTCAGAAAAAACTTCTCAAAATAAGAAATCATCTTTTTGTATTTTTGTATCACGATAATGTTCTGGCAGACAATAACGGAAGTGAACAAGCCATTCGAAACATTAAGGTTAAACTAAAAGTATCCGGACAATTTAAATCTGTTGAAGGAGCTCAATCTTTCGCTGTAATCAGATCGATTATTGATACTGCTATCAAACAAGATTTAAACGTATTTTACGACTTAAAAAACATTACTAACTTAGGAGCTGAAAAGTTAAAAATTTTTAAACTCTGCGACTGTTATTGTCTTATACCTACGGAAATTATATTTTAATCAAATAAATTTATTGTATAAAGCCGAATTACATTTAAGCTCTTGGATTATTTTATATTTAACTTCGGTATAACGTCGGTATAACGTCGGTATTATTCAACATTGATTGCGTTTTTTAGTTCTTAAACAGTATGACGGATTGCTGCCTTGGGGTGAAGCCCGATAGATTTCTATCGTGCGAAGTCGATTCAAGTCCTTCACTCTCGGGTCAGGCACAGCTCCAAGCTACTACTTCATCCGAAACAACTCCCACCCATTTGGATATATAGCTATCCTATTCAGTTGTCCATGATTCAATAAATGTTCAAAATTCTTAACGGGCGTAGCATCTTTATAAAGTTCCGCAAATCTCTTTTCGTTGAATAAAATTAAATCGCTGTTGTTGTACATGGGAAATGAACTACTCCACATATTTACAATTTCATGCGGAACATCATAGGTTCTCAAAGCACCGTCAATAGCAAAAGTATTCACCGTAGCCGGTGATAATTTTTTTAATGCATTGGCGATAATCAACTCTTCTTGCTGATAATTAAATACGGGTGAAATCACTTTAAAGGAAAGTGCAATTTGCACAATCATCGCCAACATATAAACTACAACTCTTAAATTTCTCGATTTGAATTGAAACATCAAACGCTCGTAAGCAGGATATAAACCCAGTAACACAATTGGGAACGCAGGGAGTAAAAGTCTTAGTTCTTGCGTTGGTAATCCTGCGATGAAAATTATAAATAAACCCAAACTTACTAACCATAATTTGGGCAACTTAATGCCTGTTTTAATGCTGTATAGAATGAATACAATTCCGATGATGCAATAGGCAGGATGCAGAACAATGCTCAATGCATACAATATATTTGGAAGGGTGTAATGAAACTGATTACTGCCGATTTCAAAATGGTTTCTGAATAAATTTAACAAGGACCAGTTTTCAAGTAATGGATTTAAAATGAAATCAAAACTGTCTTGCCCTTTTAAAAAGATGGTGGGGGTAAAGGTCATTAGCATGGCGAAAATTGTAATTAGGAATAAACTAAATCTGGTTTTGATGGCGTTCCACATCATTGGCAATAAAGGAAGAAACAATAACACAACCGAATAGCGTGTTTGTACTGCTAAAATTGCCATGCAAATAGAAATAATCATGGAGCGACTACTCTTGGTTTTTTGCCATTGATGATGTTCTAAATAAGCCCAAACTAAAAAGGCCATTGAAAGCATGTCGGGTAAGGCGACGAGCCCAGATCTGAAAAAAAGTGGTGATAAAAATAAAACAAGAAAGGCGTAACGCTGTCTTTGTGTGCCTTCCGAATACAATGAATTTAGTAGTTTGCAAAAGCAGATGTAACAAATGCCTGCTGCAGAAAGACTAACAAATTGCAGACTGTATAAGTCGGGAATAACGAGTGAGACAATGGATCCTAAGAGTGGATATAGTACTGGTGTATTTTGTGAGATAGGCGCAGTGCCTCCGACTAAGTATTCGAAAAGTGAACTCATATATCGAAAAAGATCGTGTGGTTCCTGTCCGTATAAGCCGTTGAATTGTGTCCAAAGACATGCCGCAAAAGTCAAGGGCAATAGTAAAATTATGACCAACCAATTGAATTGGACATTCTTTTTATTGCCGAGTCCAGATTCTATTTCCATGGTCTTGCTTTAACGAATGTACAGAAAATACTTTAAAAGCTCATGTTTATTCCAAGTGATGGAAGGAATGGGAGTTGGTTCACACGTTGGTAGCGTACGCGATCGAAGTAGAATATATTTTCCCTATTGTAAACGTTGATGGCACTTGCCGTTATTTCTAAGTTGGAATTTTTGCTAAGTACGAATTCTTTTTTCAAACTGAAGTCGAGTCGATGGTAGGAGGGAAGTCTCTTTTCATTCAAGGGTCCGTAAACAATTCCTAAATCACCGTTGTTAGCTAGAGGGTCGGTGTAGAGCCCGTCCGAGAAATTCTGGTACTCGTAAAATCCTTGTGTCCCACTGAACGGAAATCCCGATCCGAAATTCCATCTTGCATTGAATTCCCAATCAAGTTTTTTTCCGAAAGTATAAGAGCCCACTAAATTTACATTATGTCTTCTGTCGAAGTGAGGGCGATATTCTCTAATTCCATCGTTACGTTCAACGAATGTCAAGGAATAAACGGCCCATAAATAAATGCGTTTGTATTCGTATTTTACAACTAAATCTGCTCCATAAGATTTTCCTTCTTCCACAATAAAATCTTTGGTAAGGTAATCGGGTTTGTCTTGGTAAAATCCATTGTCGGGATAGACTTTATCACGATTGATGTTCGATAATTGAGTGAACTGTTTATAGAAGGTTTCCACATTCACAGAAACATGTTTTGCAATATCAATTTCAGCTCCCACAATAATATCTCTGGCTTTTTGTAACCTGGAGTTGACTGTTTTTCCATTGAATTCATCCGGTAAACTTTCGGGTCCCGATAAAAATCCGTAAAATAAATTCACCACATCTCTATCGGAAACTGCAGCAATTAAATTCTGCGCATAAATTCCTCCTGCTAATTTGAAACGTAAATTTTCAGATGCATTTATTTTTATACCGATGCGTGGCTCCGGAGAAAATTCGCTGAGCGAAGCGAAGTATTGTAAACGAATACTCGGTTCAATCACGATGCGTTCTCGGGAGATGCGATAACGAAGGAAGGAGCCAAACTCTGTGGTGTTTTCAATTTGCTCGTAGGTAAGCCCCGTAATGGTGTTGGTGCTTAATTCCGTTCTGAAACCTAAAACTTCTAATCCGATTTTCAATTCATCTTTACCAATAAAGCTAGTGAGATTGAATGAAAAGTTAAAACCATTGATTAAACTGCTGCGTGGTGGCTCGCTGGATTCGGTCTGATTGATTTTATATTGTGAAAATGCAAATACGCCATCAATAAGTGTGTTGGATCCTTGGGGTACTAAAATAAAATTACTACCGAAGCCATTCGATTTCCAGTTGATGTCGGTTACATTTTTAAATTTTGCATTGTCTTTAAAATCAAAACCAAAAATATTTAGCTGCGATCCATTTTCTCCATTGAGTGAAATCTTTCCGTAGAAATCAGAAAAGCTAAATGGCAATCCGTCTTTGTCTACATAATCGTAAATTACTTTTGAGCTTTGATCGAGATAAGAATTTTTATAGGAGATAAGAAAAGAACTACTACCTCCTCCATCTTCTTTTTGTTTTTTGATGGGTCCTTCAAGCAATAATTTACTCGAGAAAGTGGAGCCACTGATCTTTCCACCATACCGACGTTTGTTTCCGCCGCGTGTGGTAATGTCCATCACCGAAGAAATTCTATCGCCGTAGTCTGCAGGAAATCCACCCGTGTACACATCTGCATTTCGCAAAATGTCGGTATCAAAAACCGAAAATAATCCGATGGAGTGAAAAGGATTGTAAACGACCATACCATCTAACAAAACCTTATTCATAATGGGTGTACCACCGCGAATGTATAATTGTCCGCCCTGATCACCGCTAAATACTACGCCCGGTAATACTTGTAAGTACTGCGCTAAATCCGGCTCGCCTCCAATGGAAGGAACTGATTTAATTTCTTTCGGTGTAATTTTATTGACCGAGGCACGCACTTCTGTTCTTCTAGCTTCACGCTCTGCAGAAACTTCTACCGTTTTTAAATTCACCGATCCTTTGGCAATAAAGATTTGTTTATTGAGAACTTGATCCGGTGCAATAATAATATCAATTAATACACTGTCATAACCTATAGCGCCAACTGTTAAAATATAATTGCCTGTAGGGATATTGGTGATGCTGTAAAAACCATTTACGTCGGTGATGCTACCGAATTGTGTTCCTTTGATGAATACCGGTGTGTATAAAACGGGTTCGCCATTTTCTTTGTCGTATAAAAATCCGCGCACACTGCCGGTCTTTTGAGCCAAGGCAATTGTAGAGATGAGAATAAAAAAGAACACTATCTGTAAACGTGTATATGTCGATTTCAATTTCAATTTGTTTTCTTTTAGATGTAATACTCTTAATCTTTTTAGATGGTATTCAGGAAAAATGATTTCCTTTTAGCATAAACTAGTTTCCTATGGAGAGTAGATGATCAAATTCTTCTTGTTGTAACTCCACTACTGAAAGGCGATTGAGCCGAAGCATTTGTATGTTTTTTAATTTAGGATCCGCTTTGATGGCTGCTAATGTCACCGGATTTTTTAATTTTTTAAAAGGCTTGAGATCTACAGCGACCCAATTTATATTGTCTGTTGTAGGATCTTGATACGCTTCTTTTTTCACTTTAGCGATGCCCATGATACACATCCCTTCATTGCTGTGATAGAATAAAACCATATCTCCTTTCTTCATGTTCCGCAAATTATTTCTTGCTTGATAATTGCGCACTCCATCCCAGCAGCAGGATCCGTCTTTCACGAATTGCTCCCAGGAGTATTTAAAAGGTTCTGACTTAACGAGCCAGTAATTCATAGTTGATTTATAAAGGGACTCCGAAAATACAGAATGAAAATGAAAGAAGGTCTTTGCTTTTTACAGAATTACTATTTTTACAAATAAAACACCTCTTATGAAACGTTTACTACTGACATTCATTCTATTGAGTTTTTTCTCTTTAAAATCTTCAATTGCTCAATCTTCCATTGAGCATTCTTCATGTTGTGAAACTCCATTGGGAGATGCACTTTCCTTCGCTGATTTCGGAAATGATGAAAAGTTCATTTCTGCGCATCTGCCTCCTGCGCCCTTGGAATTTGAACCGAAAGTGGGTCGCATGGTGAGTATTAAAATTGAAGGCGGAAAAGAAGCTGCAGTTTTTGAAGTGAAGTCGGGGAAATCGGATGGAAGTTTGATTTTAATGTTTCATGAATGGTGGGGATTGAATGAATACATTTTAAGAGAAGCCGAGCGTGTGCATTTCGCCACCGGTGCCACCGTACTCGCTGTTGATTTATACGATGGAAAAGTAGCCACCAATGCTGAGGATGCGAATAAATACATGAAATCTGTTCAGCCGGAAAGGGCAGAGGCAATTATCAAATCGTTATTAGAATACGGCGGAAAATTTTCGCGTGTGCAAACCATCGGATGGTGCATGGGCGGAGGCTGGAGTTTGCAGGCTTCCATTTTGGCCGGACAACAAGGTTATGGTTGTGTTGTTTACTATGGAATGCCCGAAACGAACAAAGATAAATTGATGCAATTAGGCGGACCGGTACTCGGAATCTATGGAAAGAAAGATGCTTGGATCACTCCTGAACTGGTTCAAGAATTTGATCAGAACATGAAAACCGTGAAAAAGGAATTCACCGTACTTTCTTTCGACGCCGATCATGCCTTCGCGAATCCGAGCAATCCGAAATACGATAAAGCAGCCACTGCCAAAGCAAATGCCGCTGCTTTAGCATTTATTAAGAAGAATTTCTTGGTGCCGTTTAGAAGGCCGGCAGAAAAATAGTTGTGAGCTATGTGCTTTGAGCTTTGAGCCGCAAGCTGCACTTGCCGTGGTTCCCCTGCTTGCCTAGAGCGAAGTCGATAGCTATCGGACGAAGGGAGCCGCAAGCTTTTAATTGGGGAATTGGCAGATTGGTAAATTGGTAGATTATTAAATTATTGTTCCCATAGCTTTTCTAAAGGTGGTTGCGCTTCATTCATAAGGATTCTAGCTTGGTTCTTGCGGGCGATTGAAGTCGAAGGCTTGCTAAATAAGCATTTACTAACGTTTGCAAACGATTGTATTCGACTGTAAACGTTTATCTCCTGACTAATCAATTTTTTTTCACGTTTTTCGCGCCGGGGTGGGGCTACTGTTTTCCCCCGCATAGCGTTACTGTTTTTTTAATTTATGTTCGGAATTGCAACTCAAATTTTATTTGTCAGATTCTTTATTTCAATCCAATTAAGATGAAATCTAGCCCGCATTATTAGTCTGGAATTTTATTTAGAAATAGTTTTGAATTTTGTACCTTTGCAATCCTCATTGACGAGGAGTATTCATTTGTTTTTATTGGTCTTTTGGGACTGAAACATTCCTTAAAGAACTAATTCTCAAACTAAATGTAGATACTCTGAGCTCATAGCTCTCGCCAACGACTAACGACCAACAACTAACGACTAACGACCAAAAAAATGGTATTCGACCTCGACATGATTCAAAAAGTGTATGCTGCTTTTCCTGCAAAGGTGGCGGCTGCACGTGCCCTTACTGGCGGACCTTTAACTTTATCTGAAAAAATTCTTTATACTCACCTGAGTGAAGGCTTGCCACAAAAAGCTTTTATTCGTGGCAAGGATTACGTTGATTTTAATCCCGATCGTGTGGCAATGCAGGATGCAACAGCTCAAATGGCTTTGTTGCAATTCATGCAGGCAGGTCGCCCGAAGGTGGCTGTTCCCTCTACGGTGCATTGCGATCACTTGATTCAGGCGGAGTCGGGTGCTGTTGCTGATTTAACAAAAGCTTTGGATAAGAATAAGGAAGTTTTCGGATTTCTTGCTTCTGTTTCGAATAAATACGGAATCGGTTTTTGGAAACCGGGCGCAGGAATTATTCATCAGGTGATTTTGGAAAATTATGCTTTCCCGGGTGCTTTGATGATCGGAACAGATAGTCATACCGTGAATGCCGGCGGATTAGGTATGGTGGCAATTGGTGTTGGTGGTGCCGATGCTTGTGATGTAATGGCGGGTCTACCTTGGGAGCTGAAATTTCCGAAGTTGATCGGCGTGAAGTTGACCGGAAAGATGAGCGGATGGACCTCTGCAAAAGATGTGATTTTAAAAGTTGCAGGGATTCTTACTGTGAAAGGTGGTACCGATGCAATTGTAGAATATTTTGGTCCGGGTGCAGATAGCATCTCTTGTACAGGAAAAGGAACCATTTGTAACATGGGCGCGGAGATTGGTGCTACGACTTCTATTTTCTCTTACGATGAGAAAATGGCGGAGTATTTACGCGGTACTAGTCGTAAAGCCGTTGCTGATTTGGCAGATGGTATTCGCGAACATTTGAGAGGCGACGATGAAGTATACAACAATCCTGAAAAATATTTTGATCAGGTTATCGAAATTAATTTGAGCGAACTTGAGCCGCACATCAACGGACCATTTACTCCGGATTTGGCATGGCCGATTAGCAAATTTGCTGCTGCAGTAAAAGAGAACGGATGGCCATCAACGTTAGAAGTCGGATTGATCGGTTCTTGTACCAATTCATCTTACGAAGATATTAGTCGTGCCGCTTCTTTAGCAGAGCAAGCCGTAAACAAGGGATTAAAAGCGAAGAGTGAATTTACAATCACTCCAGGTTCTGAATTAGTACGTTTTACAATTCAGCGAGATGGTTTCCTCTCTATCTTCGATAAGATGGGTGGTGTAGTACTTGCGAATGCATGCGGACCATGTATAGGACAGTGGGCGCGACATACGAACGATCCCAATAGGAAAAATTCCATCATCACATCTTTCAATAGAAATTTTGCAAAACGCAATGACGGGAATCCAAATACACATGCCTTCGTAGCATCTCCCGAAATTGTAACGGCATTGGCCTTAGCAGGAGATTTAACTTTTAATCCTCTTACAGATTATTTAACCAACGCGAACGGCGAAAAAGTAAAACTCGAGGAGCCGAAAGGTCATGAGATGCCACCGAATGGTTTCGCAGTTGAAGATGCCGGGTATCAGGTGCCTGCGGCAGATGGTTCGGATGTAACAATAGAGGTAAGTCCAACGAGCGATCGTTTGCAATTACTCGATCCATTCGCAGCATGGGAAGGCATCGATTTGAAAGGATTAAAATTACTCATCAAAGCAAAAGGGAAATGCACTACCGATCATATTTCGATGGCAGGACCTTGGTTAAAATACAGAGGACATCTGGATAACATCTCCAACAACATGTTGATTGGTGCTCTTAATTTCTTCAATGAAAAAACTGACAATGTAAAAAATCAACTCACCGGTGAATACGGAGCAGTTCCTGCTGTGCAACGTGCATACAAAGCAGAAGGAATCGGATCCATTGTAGTAGGTGATGAAAATTATGGAGAAGGATCTTCGCGCGAACACGCAGCCATGGAGCCTCGACATTTAGGTGTGCGCGCCATTCTTGTAAAATCATTCGCACGTATTCATGAAACGAATTTGAAAAAGCAGGGAATGTTAGGTCTTACTTTTGCGGACAAAGAAGACTACAACAAAATTCTCGAAGACGATAGCATCGACATCTTAGGATTAACATCTTTCGCACCGGGAAAACAGTTGTCCATTCAACTCAATCATAAAGATGGAACATCAGAAACCATTTTGGTGAATCACACCTATAACGAAAACCAGATTGAATGGTTCAAAGCCGGCGGAGCGCTCAACATCATCCGTTCGAAAGTAGGAGCATAAAATTTAAGAGGCTGTCATTAAAAGGCAGCCTTTTTTAATTATTCTTTTTTTACCACAGAGTACACTGAGAAGTCCGATAGCGATCGGACAAAGAGAACACATTATTTTTGCTAAACAATAATTATAGCTAACAAAAATAGTTTTTAAATTTCTTTTTGACCTTTGTGAAATCTTTGAGTTCTCCGTAGTAAAAGGTGGATTTTTGTTGTAAGAGGAAACCTGAACTTACTAAATTATTTATTGCAATTGAAAAACAATTAAACCCTTATTTTTACAACATGAAATTACATCTCCTTCTCTTCAGTACCCTCATACTCCTCCTCACATCTTGCAAGAAAGATAAAGAAGATCCCACAGCTCCCAGCATCTCTTTTACGCAAACGTCAGGTTATACACTCAATTTACCGGCTACCATCACCTTCACTGCCAATTCTCCTGGTTCCGATAACATCACTTGGGATTTCGGTGATAGCACCACAGCTCAAGGCTTCACCGTGATGCATACCTACACCAATTACGGTGCCTACAAAGTAAAAGCCACCGCGACTAAGAGTGGATTAAGTTCAAGCAGCAGTAAAGATGTAGCCATCACATTTCATCGTCGTGCCGTCATCAAACGCATCGATGTATTGCAGGTGCCCACTTATAACGACGGCGGCCTCGATTGGGATCCGGGCAATTTTCCTGACCTCACCTATAAAATTACTTTTCCAGGTGATACCGTTTACGAAGCAACAGCAGTATTGAATAATGCAGAAACCGGTTCCTTCAATGTGATTCCATCCAGAGGAACATTCATCCTCAACGAAGATATTCGCTTCGATATTTACGATCAAGATGTAGGCAATGTCCCCGACAAAGAACTCATGGGTTCCATAAAATTCAAATTCACCGACGTATTACCCACGACTACTACCTACATTGACAGTGTTCAAATCAGCAATGGCGCAGTACGATTGCAATTGAAATTTGAGTTTCAGCTGTAGGATATTCATAAAATTTTATTGATTCTAATATTTCACGTTGATCCGTATAGATTTCTATGAATAACACTTTGCGATCTTTGCACCATTGCTCCTGATAGTTATGTGGATTGCGGGAAATGGAATTACTGTTCAATGCTAAATTATAATTTACATTGGATAATGTTAATCAGATAGCAAATTCGCTTTTTTTAGGCAGATTCATTTAGATCATATTGATGGAAATGATTTAGATAGAATATAAATCTCATTTCTCGCAAAGGCCGATAGCTATCGGCCGCAAAATAGCAAAGGGCGCAAAAGATATATCACAGAATGAAAAGCCTACATTAATACTACAATATCTTTTTACAGTGATTCCGTAAACCTAAAGGCTATTGGGAGCAGAGACACAATTTTGAACGGATTCGCAAGTACTAAATTAGCAGCAGTATAAATTATTGTTTTCATTGCAATATTACTGTCAATGATAAATTAAATCACTCAAGCAATTATTTTTTTTGAATAAGTTTTAAATTGCGACTCTGTATGAAAAATTGAAAATTAATTAGTGGCAACGCTTTATTTCATATTTAAATGTTTATTTCAAATAGAAATTTTCTGTTTTTGTGAATTCTTAACAACTGCGACGCAGCTCCCGATAGCTATCTAGAGCTGCGTGCAAAAAAAGAAATCTTTTTTTACTATTCTATTATTAGTCAAAGGAATTTTTTTTCCGGTGCCAAGTAGTTTTCCTATTTTTTATAATTTAGATTTTTGAATTTGCATTATATTTGAATCTTGAGTATGAAAAAAAGAATTAAAAATATTCATCTCGGAGAGATTTTATTGGACGAATTTCTGCTTACTTTTGAAATTTCTGCTTATCGTCTTTCAAAAGATATTGGAATTCCTCAAACTCGAATTTATGAAATACTCAAGGCTAATCGTCGCATCACGGCAGATACTGCCTTAAGGCTGTCAAGATACTTTGGTAACTCAGCAAAATTCTGATTGGGTATTCAAGATGATTTTGATATTTAGCAGGGATGAATGGCGAAGGAAGATGAATTAGAGGCAATACAACGATTTAAGAACAACATAGCCTAAGTTATTTCTCTTTGAATTTTCTCAAATCATCCTTTGTTTCACTTCAAATCTATACTTTCGTTACGAATTCAAGATGGAGCAGAACATCATAGGTAATAAAAAAATAATTCGTGCCTGGACCTTTTACGATTGGGCCAACTCGGCCTATTCGCTGGTGATCAGCTCCGCTTTATTCCCGATTTATTTCAGTGTCATTGCCGCTGGAAATGGAACCCATGAAACCAAATTTTTAGGTCGTACCTACAACAGCGAATCCCTGCAGAGTTATGCCATCTCCGCCGCTTTCCTGATCATCGCATTCATCTCACCCATGCTATCTTCCATCGCCGATTACAGCGGGAAGAAAAAGCGTTTTATGTATTTCTTCTCTACGCTCGGCGCCATCGCTTGTTCCTGCCTCTGGTTTTTTGACGGCATCGATACGCTCGACATCGGAATTCTTTGCTCCATGTTCGCTGCCATCGGCTATGCAGGTAGTATTGTTTTCTACAATGCTTATCTCCCCGAAATTGCATCTAAAGAAAACCAAGACCACATAAGCGCCCGCGGCTTCTCGATGGGGTATATCGGTTCTTCTTTACTCTTGATTTTTAATCTCACCATGATCATGTTTCCCGAATGGTACGGAAACATCAGCAGCGGCTTTGCCATGCGTTTCTCTTTTTTGACGGTTGGTATTTGGTGGTTTGTATTTGCTCAATACTCGTTCAACCATCTCCCGAAAGATCCCGTATCACGACCCATACAAAAAGATATTTTAAGAAAAGGTTATCGTGAATTGAGAAGCGTTTGGAAACAATTGCAAGATTTGCCCTACCTCAAAGCATTCCTCATTGCATTTTTCTTTTACAACATGGCCGTGCAAACGATCATGTATCTCGCAACACTTTTCGGAGTACAAGAAGTGGCTTGGCCCGATGAAAAAAGCAAGCAAAGCGGACTCATCGTTTGCATTTTGCTCATTCAATTCGTCGCTATCGGTGGCGCATTTCTGTTCTCTTGGTTGAGCAGCAAATTGGGAAACATCAAAGCAATTATCGTTTCCATTACGATGTGGATGCTTATTTGTATCGGTGTTTATTTTCTTGTTTATCTCCCCTTAGATTTTTACATCACTGCTGCCTTCGTTGGATTGGTGATGGGTGGAATACAATCTTTAAGTCGCTCCACTTACTCAAAAATGCTCCCTCCTACACAAGATCACGCATCCTATTTTAGTTTTTACGATGTATGCGACAAAACTGGAACTGTTTTAGGTACTTTTGTCTTCGGATATGTGAATGAAGTCACCGGCAGTATGCGTGATTCCATCATTGCCCTCGTAGTCTTCTTCTTCATCGGCATTGTGCTCTTAAGAAGGGTAAATAAATTAAATTGGTACTCCTTAAATCTGAATAAATAATCGTGATTGTAGATTTATACATTCCTTGTTACATCGACCAGTATCAACCTGCGACGGCTCGCAATACACTCAAGTTATTGCAGAAAGTTGGTTGTGGTGTAAATTATAATATTGAACAAACGTGTTGCGGACAACCTGCTTTTGAAGATGGTTATAGAGATGCATGCAAGGAAGTAGGCGAGAAGCTTATTCGCGAATTTCAGGATGAGCGTTATATTGTTTGTCCGGGCCCGGGCTGCGTAAAAACCATCCGACAATATTATCCTGCTCTCTTCCACAACTCAGCCATGCACAACGAATTCAAGTTGGTGCAGAAAAATTTCTTCGAGCTCAGCGAATTTTTAGTTGATGTGATGAACGCCAGCGAATTCGGCGCCATCTACAAAGCCAAAGCCATTGTACACAACTCCTGCAGCTGGCAGTATCATCCGAAGGCAAAGAGCACA
>Ga0209284_10002864_pt1 | contig 22506 bp, 23 predicted proteins | sample FRY03_FD_187211 | JGI IMG/M metagenome (GOLD analysis project Ga0209284, IMG submission 187211) | Freshwater microbial communities from Lake Fryxell liftoff mats and glacier meltwater in Antarctica - FRY-03 (SPAdes) (version 2) | ecosystem: Environmental > Aquatic > Freshwater > Ice > Glacier...
GGTCATAATTAACTAGACCGTTATTGTTCGTTTCGATTAGTTCGCTCTGCTCTCCGCGCGGCATCGCTTTTTCGTTTGACCGCCTTAGATTGCTGATAACGAGTACGCATCTGGCCCTTGGTCGCTCGCCAAGCCTTGTCAACCGCCTGAGGCCGTAGCTTCGAGCGCGACGGCGCGGTGCGGGCGCTCCGCAATGCGGCGAGGTATGACAAACCCGAAAACAATAGGAGTAGACCCAACGCGAACAACCCGAAGTCTTCACCAAACGGAATAATTCCGAATAATGCACCCGCGACCCAAGCCACTTGAAAACGAGTTTCGAATCGAGCAAAGGCGCGGCCGCGAGCCGCGTCGGGCCCATCGCGCTGCAATAAAGAGTCGAATCCGACTCGTCCCGCGGCCGTCGCCGTCGCTACCGCCATAGCCGCCATAGCCGCGCCAGCAATATTGCCACCAGCAATCGCGCCAAACAAGGTAAAGGTCGCGGCGCCGAGCAGACACGACACCAAGATGACTTCCTCCCGCACATGTTTTCGCGCTATTGGAGCAATCGCGTTACCAATAAATCCGCCGATAGCGTACGCACCTAGTACTACACCGAGACCAAGTTTGTCGTCTTTAAACGAAAAGGCCGAAAGGAAGACGATTACGCCGACGGCAATTCTTATGACCGCCATCGCACTACCCGCTAAAAGCACACTCGGTTGATGGGTTTCGGCCGACTCCAGTCTCTCTTCGGCTTCATTTTGCACAATTTGGGTGCTAGGAATACGAAACGAAAGCACCGTGGCGATGGAAAACATAATTACCGCCAAAGTCAGAGAAAAACGGGCATCAAAAATTACCTGCAACAAAAATGCCGGTCCGCCGCCGACCATGCTGGCGATAAGGCTAATGATGGCTAAGCGCGAATTGGCGCGCACTAGCTGAGTGGGATCGTTCACGATCGCCGGCACCAGCGCGGCTCTAGCTATTGAATAAGTTTTTTGTAAAACCAATACCCCGAACGCGAGTGGATAGATCAGCAGTCCTTCGGGAGTTGGTTGGATAATAAATTGAACCATAGCCAAACACAACAACGCTCGACCTAGGCACGAAATAATCACCATGATTCGCCGGCCACCGCGAAACCGATCAAGGATCGGACCCATCACCGGAGAAAGCAACGCAAATGGAGCCATCGCCAACAAGAGATACAGCAAGATGTCACTGCGCGCCGCGCTGGTTGGTTGAGCAAAGAATAAGGATCCCGCAAGTGATGCTGCCACCGAGGCGTCGCCGGCCACGCTGATCGCGTGGGCTTGCATCAATCGAACGAATGAAGAACGCGGCAGGAATCGAGGGTCGGTCGTCATAACCCTATGACGGTAGCGCCAAGGCGGGCCCAACGCGGAGCAAGGTATTATTAATACCATGCTCGGACCCAAACGCTTCTTAGACCGCGAACTTTCGTGGCTTGATTTCAACGCCCGAGTGCTAACGCTAGCCGAGGATAACGAAAGACCGTTACTTGAGCGAATTAAATTCGTCGCGATTTTTTCGTCAAACCTCGATGAATACTTTCAGGTGCGGGTGGCCGCTCTGCAAGCCCAAGCCGACCTTGGAATTCGTGCCCCCTTTGCCGATGGACTCAACCCCGTACAGACCATCAGCGCTTTGCGAACACGCGTGCGCGACCTGGTTGAACGCCAGAGTGCAATTTTCACCAAAGATCTGGTACCGGCGCTAGCAGAAGAAGGAATCCACTTCGTGGGTTGGGATGACCTTGATTTAGAAACTCAGAAAACTCTTACCGATCAGTTTGAGCGAGAAATTTTTCCGGTTCTAACTCCGCTGGCAGTTGATGTAGCCCATCCGTTTCCGTATATCTCAAATCTCTCACTCAACCTCGCGGTAAAAGTAAAAGATACCGAAAGCCAGGAGGAGAGGTTTGCTCGGGTGAAAATTCCTAGCACTCTTCCTCGGTTTTTAGTCCTTGATTCTGGGCCGCGATTTTTGGCCATTGAACAACTGGTAGCGGCTCATCTTGAACGCCTTTTCCCCGGCATGGAAGTAACTGGAGTATTCCCGTTTCGGGTTACCCGTGACACCGACTTTGCCCTTGACGATGAGGCTGACGACCTGCGCGAAGCGATCGAAGCAGTGCTGCAGCAACGCGATAAGTCTGACCGAACAGTGCGGCTAGAAATTGATGCAACCATGCCCGACGATGTTCGCAATATATTAAGTAGCGAACTAGAAATTTCTCCGGGAGCCGAGATTGTCGTTGACGGCCCTCTTGATCTGACTGGTCTATTCAAGATATCCCTTCCAAATCGGCCTGAGCTGAGCGACCGACCATGGACCCCCCGTACTCCTGCGACATTGGCCGCCAACGAGCCCAATAAGAATGATTTTTTCAAAACCTTACGCCGCGGTGATGTAATTGTTCATCATCCTTACGACTCGTTCCGTACTTCCGTCGAAGCATTTTTGCGCCAAGCCGCACGAGACCCAAAAGTATTAGCAATCAAGCAGACCATCTATCGAACTGGTGACGATGAAAGCAGGATCGTTCAAGCCTTAATCGACGCGGCGCGTGCTGGAAAACAAGTAGTGGCGTTAGTAGAACTTCAAGCTCGCTTTGACGAAGAAGCGAATATTGATCGTGGCCAACTGCTGGAGTCAGCGGGCGTACACGTGGTTTACGGAATCGTTGGATTAAAAACACATGCCAAAATTATTTTGGTGGTACGCCAAGATAATGACGGAGAGATCCGGAACTATTGTCATGTAGGAACCGGAAACTACAACTCTTCCACTGCTACTCTTTACGAAGACATCGGGCTATTCACCGCCGACCCAGCCATCGGTGCCGACATCAGCGAACTCTTTAACCATCTAACCGGTTACAGCCGATCAGTTAATTATCAACGCCTGTTGGTGGCGCCCGAAGCTCTACGCGTTGGTCTGCGCAACCGAGTACGCGCCCAAGCGGCTAAAGGAGCTGATGGCTATATCGTGCTCAAGCTCAATAGCCTTGTCGATCCCGATCTGATTGACGAGCTCTATGCCGCGTCGAAAGCGGGGACCCGCGTCGACTTAGTGGTGCGAGGAATCTGCTGTCTGCGACCACAGGTACCGGGTCTGTCGGAAAATATTCGGGTCCGATCCATCATCGGGCGTTATCTTGAACACTCCCGCATTTATCGCTTTGGATCTGACCCTGCTACTGCGGACTACCTAATCGGATCGGCCGATTGGATGCAACGCAATCTCGATCGAAGGGTAGAAGCCCTCTGCTCAATCGTCGATGAACCTTCGCGCGCGCGACTCGAACAGATTTTACAGATCAATCTCGACGAAAAAGGCTTGGCTTGGATGCTTGACGGTGAAGGAACTTGGCACCGCGTACCCAATGCTGAAGGTTTCGATACTCAACTCAAGTTCCGAGAATTAGCCGAGGCTCGCGCCGCACGATCGTCGTGAGCAAATCTAAACCGGTAATAAAAGCGGCCGGAGGGATAATAACTCGCGCTACTGAAAATCTGGCCCGTCCGCTTGAAATCGTGGTCGTTCATCGACCGCGCTACGACGACTGGAGTTTCCCTAAAGGAAAACAAGACCGTATCGATGCCGATGATGGAGCCACCGCGCTACGAGAAATCAAGGAAGAGACCGGATTTGCCTGTCGATTAGGCGCAGAACTCCCCTCCGTCCACTACCGTGACTCGAACGAACGAAATAAGGTTGTCCGCTATTGGCTTATGGAAATCACGGGGTCGGATGAGTTCACCATGAACGAAGAAGTAGACGAACTGCTCTGGTGCACTCCAGCTGAAGCTGCCGAGCGACTCACTTACGAACACGACCGCGACTTGCTTAACTCTATTTCTGACTTACTTAATACATCATTCGTATCGCCACAGTCGTCTCCATGACTACCTATCTTGTTCGCCATGCCCGTGCCGGAAGTCGTGGTCGCTGGGACGGGCCCGGCGACTTGCGGCCGTTGTCCACAAGAGGTGAGCTCCAGTCAAAAAAAATTGCCAAATCGCTGGGGAAAAAAGATATCTCGCAAATAATTTCGAGCCCTTACAAAAGATGCTGGCAAACAGTTAGCCACTTGGCTGAAAAAACTGGGATCGAACTCGAGTTGCGCAGTGAACTCGCCGAAGGATCGAATCAAACTGAAATTCTAAATTTGCTGGCTAAGACCGCTAGCGGCAATGTGGTTTTATGCAGCCACGGTGATGTGATTGAAATTATTTTGGCGCATGCGGTGGAACTGGGGGTGAATCTTGAGACAACTAGGGCTGAAAAAGGTTCGGTTTGGATTCTAGAATTTGAGTACGGACAAATTATGCAAGCCAGCTATACAGCTCCACCCGAATAGACTTTTGAGAATAAAGGTCAGGATTTTTCGTAGCGGTAACCGACACCGCGTACGGTAATGAGTCGTTCCGGATTGGCGGGATCGTCTTCAATTTTGGCTCGCAGTCGCTTCACATGAACATCGAGAGTCTTGGTGTCACCAAAATAATCGCTACCCCATACGCGGTCTATCAGCTGATCACGCGTCAACACGCGGTCCGCATTCAATAAAAAAAGTTCGAGCAATTCAAACTCTTTGCGAGTTAGCGCGATGAGTTCATCATTTACGAATACTTCATGACGGGCAACATCAACACGAATCGCGCCCACCTCAAGCACATCAACCGCATCAAGCTGAGGTTCGGCGATGGGTGCTCTACGAAGCAAGGCTCGCACTCGCGCCACTAGCTCTCTTAACCCGAAAGGTTTAGTTATGTAGTCGTCGGCACCCACTTCAAGACCAACCACCGTATCAATCTCGGCATTTTTGGCGGTGACCATAATGATGGGCACCGATGACCGCGACCTCAGTTCGCGACAGATATCAATACCTGACATCTTGGGCAGCATCACATCTAGCAAAACCAATACGGGTTTGTCTCGTTCAAATGCGGCCAATGCTTCGGCGCCATCAGCCGCGGTGACAACCGAAAAACCTTCACGGTCAAGGGCAATCGAGAGCGCGCTGCGGTACGACTCTTCATCGTCGACGACAAGGATTACTGGTTTTTCAGTCATGAAATCGTTTTTTGAGTGGAAATCAGCAGACTAGGGATCGACAAGGTGAATCTTGACCCTTCACCCTCTTGCGACTCAACCCTCACCGTACCGCCGTGAGCCTCCGCCACATGACGAACAATAGACAAACCTAAGCCAGTTCCGCCCGTAGACCGGCTACGGGCTTTATCAACTCGATAAAAGCGTTCAAAGATTCGCTCAAGATCAGCGGTCGGTATGCCGATACCTTCGTCAATAATTTCGATATTTACGATTTGATGGGAATCTTCAAGAGCAGCCGTTATGGTTACCACTTGTTTCGAATCTGAGTATTTGACGGCATTTTCCAATAAGTTGGTTAGAGCATTCACTATCTGGGCTCGATCGCAAAATAAATAAATGTCTTGGTCAGCACAAGAAACACAGTTCAAGGCAACTGCTCTTTGCCTAGCCAACGCGCTCACTCTCCCCATCGCTTCTTCGATTAAATCCACTAGCGCAACTTCACTGCGATTATGAGTACTTTGCATCTCGATAGTGCTGAGATCAAGTAAATCGTCGACCATGCGGCCAAGGCGGGTCGACTCCTTGACCAAACTTTCAGCCAGCTCTTGAACATCAGAATCCTTGTCACTGGTGGCAATGGTTTCAGCTAAAATTGCCAATGCTCCGATGGGAGTCTTGAGTTCGTGAGTCACATTAGCCACAAAATCTCCGCGAATTTTTTCGACTCGCCGAAGCGCGGTGATGTCGTGGACCGCAACCACTATGCCTTCGGGGTCGGCCGATGGTCCCAAAATCTTCGAAGCAATAAGCCAAACTTGCACTGGTGGACCCAGAAGTTCCAGTTCTTCCATTCCTGGATCGCCGGATAAGCCTGCCGTCGCCATACGACCAATAAGGTCGCTTACTACTGCATCGCCATGACGCGCATTTTTAAAGCGTTCGCCGGCAAGATTTCGGTGAACTATTACGCCCGCGCGATTAAAAATTATTATCGCGGGATCGAGAACATCTAAAACATTTTCTAAACGAGTTCTCATTTCTCGCTCTTCGGCATTACTGAAGTCGGGATTAGCAGCACTGGTAGATTTATCACCGCTGGCCGACACGCCGCCTGACTGAATCAACTGACGATTTCTAAATTTCAACCGAAACGACCAGTTACGTATCCTTCAGTCCGCGAATCGGTGGGGTTGGTAAAAATCTTGCTCGTAATATCAAACTCGACTAACCGACCGACCCGACTTCCACCTTCGCTTACATCGGTAGTAATAAATGCTGTTTTATCGGAGATACGCGACGCTTGTTGCATATTGTGAGTAACAATTACGATCGTTACTTCACTTTTAAGTTCTGACATTAAGTCTTCGATTCGAGAGGTGGCAATAGGGTCGAGAGCAGAACACGGTTCGTCCATCAGAATTACATCGGGGTTTGTAGCCAAACAGCGGGCGATACAAAGCCGCTGTTGCTGCCCGCCCGAAAGTGTAAACGCACTTTCTTTAAGTTTGTCTTTGACTTCATCCCACAGTGCTGCTCGAGTGAGCGCTCGTTCTACTACTTCAGAATAGTTTCCTCTTCGCTTTTCTAGTTGCGGCCCAAAAGCAATATTGTCATAAATAGATTTAGGAAATGGGTTCGGCTTCTGGAAAACCATTCCGATGCGACGCCGAACTTCAACTGGGTCAACTTTGCTCGCGTATAAATCGGCACCGTGATATTGAAGTGATCCAGTAACCGAAGCGGTACTTATCAGATCGTTCATACGATTAAATGATCTCAGTAATGTGCTCTTGCCGCATCCGGAAGGGCCGATCAGCGCAGTCACTTCGCCCACCTTTACCGAAAAAGAAACATCAGAAATGGCGGGGTTGTCATTATAAGAAACCGTCACTCCCTTGAGTTCGAATACCGGCGGATGAGTAAGTTCGGATTCTGCGGGGCCGCGGTTTTCACTCAAGTGAGCTGCGACTGAGGGGTCGGAGAGGGTCGATATTTTTAGATTTACCGGCGGGGTAGTCATGGGTCTAAGCGTATTCCGAACTGGTTGGATAAGGGCTTCCTAATGGTGTCGTAAAGGTGAACGTTGCGGAAAATTATGCCCGATAAGACTCAAGAACGTGCAGTGGAGAGCGAGGTGCGACACAATACCGATATGACTAAATCTGATCAACCGACTCCGGAAGCGCCCCAAAGCGTTCGCTCTTATTTCGGCGAACAACTTGATTACATCCGATCCGATGTAATCACTTTGGCGGGCCTAACTGGAGAAGCGATCAGAAGTGCTACCCAGTGCGTTGTCGAAACAGATATCAGTAACGCCGCCAGCATTGTCGCGGGCCACAGTCGCATTGACGAATTAAAAGAGACTACCGAGTTAAAAATCTACGAGATCTTTGCCACCCAACAACCAATGGCGGGGGATTTGCGCGTGCTCATCACCGTTCTACGTATCCTGCAAGAGATTCAACTAAGCGCCGATTTGGCCGTTAGCATAGCCAAGATCACCCGACGATTATTCCCCGGAAAATTATCACCTCAATTTCGACGAATTGTTGGCCAAATGGGTAAGCAGGCGGTTACGCAACTGGAAGTCGTCATGGACGCATTTAGCGACAAAAATGTGGAGACGGCTTCGGCGTTGCCCGATATGAACGACGTGATGGACGATCTCCAAAAAGATCTCTTTAGGCAGATTTTTTCAGAGCCCACCGTAGGCGACGCGGGCCCTGAACAAAACCTCCAGTTCGCGGTCCAACTTGCTCTATTGGGAAGATTTTACGAACGCATTGCCGACCACACTGTGCTCATTGGGGTATGGACCCGTTTCATGGTCACCGGCGAATTCCCTTCTCGCACCCGCTAAATCTTTGGTAGATCTTTGGCGCCAAGCCTTTAGCCTTTCTTTACCTTGCGTTAACCAAATCGCAGTTACTTCGCCACTTTGGTTATCTAACTTCTAAATGGTTAATACCGAATATTTCAATATATTCAATCCAGCATATTAAGGAGAGTCAATTGTCCGCTTCACCAAGCAAGCTAAGGCAAGTAATCGCCGGTGCAGTAGTCGGCGCTGTCGGTTTCGGCACCTTGCTGGCCATCCCGGCCGGTGCTCAGAGTTCTGGCTCCCGCGGTGTAAATATTTCTGGATCCTCCAGCGTAGAACCGATCACTTCGTTAGTGGCTGAGTTGTTCTCCAAGAAAAACTCGTCAGCATCAATCAGGGTTGACGGCCCCGGAACCGGCGACGGTTTCAAGTTGTTCTGTGCCGGCTCCACTGATGCAAGCGATGCGTCACGAATTATCAAACCTGAAGAAGTCGCCGCGTGTGACGCCAAAGGTATCACTTATACGGAACTGCCGGTCGGGATTGACGGTCTTACGGTCGTTGTAAATAAATCCAGCAAGCTCAAGTGTGTCGACCAAGCCCAGTTGTACGGGCTCTTTGGTCCGGAATCGGACGGTAGTTTTGCTACCGCACAAACACTGGCCACCGCATTCGGAAGCACCAATACCGCCCTCCCTGTTTCGGGCACAGTTAAGAAATTCACCCCTGGTCCCGAATCAGGTACTTACGATTCGTTCATCGAGTTGGCTTATCAAAAATTGATCGATGGACAAATCGCGGCCAAAAAGATAGCGACCACGGTGGATACTAAGGGGAAAACTATTGCGGCTGAATCGGTGAAGTCTGACGGCAAGTTCCCCAACGACAACGACATCATCAAGCGGGTCGCTTCGACTCCTAACGGAATCGGTTTCTTGGGCTACGCCTACTACAAGGAGAACACTGACTCCGTTAAAAGTATTGCCGTGGTTAACCCGACTACCAAAACGTGCGTAAAGGCCAGCAAGAGGAACATCAGGGACGCTACTTATGCTCCGTTGTCACGGTTGCTCTACATCTACCCAAACAACGCCAAAGTGGCGGCTAATTCAGAGCTAAAAAGTTTCATGAACTTCTACATGACTAAAAACACTTTGACTAAAACGGTGGCCGCGGCGGGATATATTCCTCTCTCGTCTAGCGCAATCGCCACCACCCTCTCGACCTGGAAAGCACGAGCTGGCTAATCGGTCGCACTACTTTAAGAGGGGATTATGACCAGCACGCTCGCAACACCGACCAACGCACCCGGGGATAGTCCATTCGTTGACTTGAGCGGTAACTCTCGTCGCCGTTGGCGCGAACGGCGGGTCAAAATTTTTCTTATTTCTTCGGTCGCAGTAACGCTACTCATAAGCATTGCCATAATTGCCTCGCTGCTGGGGCAGTCGATCGACTTCGTAACGACCATACCTCTCGACAAACTTTGGAACTTTGAACAATGGGCACCTCGCATCGGCGACTTCGACATCGCCACTCTTTTTATGGGCTCATTACTAGTCACCGTTGTCGCCATGATCATTGCGGCCCCCCTCGGACTCGGGGCCGCAATTTATTTAGCCGAATACGCCAGTCCGCGAGTGCGGCGAACTGTTAAACCGTTTCTCGAAGTGATGGCGGGAATTCCCAGTATCGTTCTAGGTTTTTTTGCCATCGCTTGGATCGGCCCCGAAATTGTTCAAAAACTTTTTACCGAAGCATCCGCGTTCAGTTTGGCGGCCGCGGGAATCGGCGTAGGTCTGCTAGTCATACCGCTGATCGCCTCGGTCTCCGAAGACGCATTACGCGCGGTTCCTTTATCACTACGAGAAGCTTCCTACGGACTCGGCGCCCGAAAACTCACCACTATTGTGCGAGTAATTTTTCCCGCGGCAATATCTGGAATTGTAGCGGCCATGATTCTTGGCATATCGCGAGCAATCGGCGAAACTATGGTGGTAACTTTGGCTGCCGGCGCTTACGGCGAGGCCAACTTCACCACTAACCCGCTTGATGTAGGAATGACCGTAACATCAGGAATTGCCACACTGGCCAGTGGTACCGATCAAGTTGCTGGTCCTAGCGGCGGCAGTGCCTACAACTCACTCTTCTTCTTAGGTCTTTTATTATTTATCGTCACTTTCACTCTCAACATCGTCGGAGAGTTATTCGTACGAAGAATACGAGAGCGTTACTAATGTCGACTAGAGATGTTGAGGTTTCTAAACGCATAACCGTTGAGCGGTCGTTACAAGGACGACGATTTCAACCCGCCAACATCATTTTTGAGATTTCCTTAATAATCAGCCTGTTGGCTTCGCTCGGCTTTGTTCTTCTTCTCTTGGCTACGGTTTTCTCCGACGGAATAAGCGTTTTCCAACAACGAGGGCTTAGCTTCTTCACTTCTGATCTATCCCGCATTCCCGGAGATGCCGGTATTGCTCAAGCTTTATTTGGATCAGTAGCACTGGCGGTAATCGTTACGATCGTGGCTTTTCCCTTAGGAATTTCTACTGCTATCTATCTTGAGGAGTACGCGCCCGATAATCGTTGGATGCAGCTTGTGCGTCTAAATATTCGCAATCTCGCCGGAGTTCCGTCAGTGGTTTACGGTCTCCTCGGGCTTGCCATTTTTGTGAAACTGCTCGGCACCGATACGGCCAACGGTTCGGGTCTCACTGGTGGCCGTACTCTTATTTCTGGTGGTCTGACTCTTTCGGTTTTGGTTTTGCCGATCGTCATTATCACCTCATCCGAAGCGCTCCGAGCCGTTCCTTACTCATTACGGGAAGGAGCCTACGGAGTCGGGGCCACGAAATGGGAGGTGACTAAAAAACTCGTATTGCCAAACGCGCTACCCGGAATAATTACTGGTGCCGTGCTTTCACTTTCTCGTGCTATTGGTGAAACTGCGCCGCTAATTCTTGTTGGTGCCTTCTACGGAACTTTCTTTACCACTGGTGATACTGGCACCTTGGGTAAATTTACGACTACTTATACCGCACTTCCCCAGGTGATTTACCAATGGGCAACCGAGGCGCAATCTGAATTCAATGTGCAACTCACATCAGCGGCTATCTGCGTTTTAATTGCCCTCACATTTGTAGCCAATATTGGGGCCATCTTGCTGCGTAACCGCTACGAAAAGCGTTGGTAGCCGCGGACGAGTTTCGAAAAATTATTCAGTTATTACATTGGGACGCGGGAGACCGGCCGCTTCGCACAACATGTAATAAGCTGCCAGCGTTCCCGCGCCATCGGTAACGCTCTCGACATTGCCGTCGGAGTCGAGGTTGAGGTTAGCGCCGTACATGTGAAACCAAACCATGGTTTCGTCTTCCACGCACTCAAGGGTGTGGACTGATCCGGCCGGCTCGTAAAGAAACGACCCGGCCCGGTTGATGTAGTCGTACTCGCGATACTTCCACGCCCCGGCCGCGGTGTAGCCCCAGACGGGGCCGGTGTGGCGGTGGGTCTGGACTGAGTAGCCCGCCGGAAAAATATTGGCGACAATCCATAGTCCTTCGCGTTCACGCACTTGCAATACCTTTAGTTTGGCGCCAGGGCCAATATCTACCCAAGGTAAATCATCGGCACCAATGTGAACCGCATTAGGTCTTGACTCGGTCATAGTGCCAAGATGTTAGAGCATGGTTACCGAATCGAACGAACAGGCCGCCGTCAACCGCACCATCGTTGAGAAATTCTGGGACGACCTCTATCGGCGTGACTTTGATGCCTGCGGTGCGGCTTTCGCTCCCGATGGCGTTTATACCGATGTTCCGGTGGGTGAAGTAGGCGCTACCGGACCCATCGAAGTGGCGGCCCGGTTGCGGCTCGGACTCGAGCCGATCGAACGCTACGAACATCGGCTCGGATTAATCGTGGCCGATGCCGATGCCGTCATCACTGAACATGTCGAGGAGTGGTTTTGGAGTAGCGGCGAACATGTCGCGCTGCCATTTGTATCGGTAATGGAAATGCGCGAGGGGAAAATCACTCGTTGGTGGGATTACTTCAACTTGGCCACCCTGCTTGACGGCGCACCTAAATGGTGGCTCGAACACATCGCTCAGGGCTACCGATAACGACAACTGCCTCAAGCCCTAGGCCGGAAAGTGACGACCCGAGTGGACTTGTGGCAAAATAGTTAGATGAACTTCGATGCTCGCACTTTGGCTCTCGGTTTGGCGCGAGGGCGCGTGGTAGTGGGGATTGTCGCCTCGCTAATTCCAAAGTTGGCGACCGGTGCCGCGCCCGGAGCTTTTGGACCACGCGTTGGTCCCCTCGGCCGCATGTTGGGTGCTCGTGATCTTGTATTGGGCGCAGGTGCAGTAACCAGCATCAAAGAAAAAACCAACGATGCCGAATGGGTGGGCATGGGCGCCATCGTCGACATCGCTGACGGCGTTGCCCTACTGGCGTCGCGACGACTTCCCGCTCGGGCCCGTTTTATCGGGATTGGTGCTTTAGGCGCGGGAGCGCTCGGTTTAGTACTGGCGCGCATGTTGGCCGATGAGCGTAATCAGATAAACGACGAAGAAATGCTTGGGGTCTAGCGGTAATCAAACGCGACCTTGATCGCGCCACTTAAATCTTGAGTGGCAATGGCTTCAAAAGCCAAGCGCCAATCGTCGAGAGAAAAGCGGTGAGTAAGCATTCCGGTTAGATCAATTCGGTCCTCGCGTACTAAATCAAGATAGATATCAATACCGTGGCGGCGAACACCATCGACTTCTTCGTAACCGAATGCGTTTGACCCAACCATCTTGAGCTCTTTGAAGTAGAGCGGAGTGTCTTCCCATAGAGTCGGTCCGTGCACACCCGCTTTAACTAATGTGCCGCGCGCTTTGGCTACACGCGAACCGACTTCAAAAGTTTCTCGTTTACCTACAGTGTCGTAAACCACATCGATCTCGCCCGGATAAGCCATCGGCAGACCGTCGCTTGCTTGCAGCGTGCCGCCCGACCACGCCACCGCTTCTTCAATAACTTGAATCGCGGGGGTGTGGCCAATTACCGTGGCCCCTAATTTGCGGGCCAGTTCGGCCTGCGCTTCAAAACGAGCCACTGCCAATACCTCGACATCGGGAAACACCGCTCGCAGAATCGCGATGGCACAGGTACCGAGCGCGCCCGCACCGTAAACCATTACTTTGCCACCTGATGGTGGCGGATTACGAGTGACTGCGTGCAGACTCACGGCAAACGGGTCGGCAAAAACTGCTAATTCGTCGGAGACTTCGTCGGGAACTTTAAATAGCATCGAATCATGTGCGGGCATTAATTCGGCGTAACCACCAGTCGCGTCGCGTGATGTACCGGTGTGAATGCCAGGGGAAATCGGACCCACTCCAAAGTTCCAGCAGAGTGAGTAGTCGCCAATTTCGCACGGTGGACACGCCGGTGTTACTCCCCGCGGTCCGCACGAAAGCCACGGGTTGAGAACGACACGGTCGCCGATGTCGAGACCTTCGGCTTCGGGACCCATTGCGATCACCTCAGCCACAACTTCGTGCCCCATTACTTGCGGTAACGAAAAAAATGCCTTCATGGGATTGTCGGGCAACTGAACATCGCTCCAATCGCTGAAGGCTTGCTTAGAATCCGACCCGCAAATGCCCACCAGTAACGGACGGGTTACCACCCAGTCGGGCAACAAAAACTCCGGATCGGCAATTTCTTCAAGGATCATCGGGGTATGGTCGAGCCCCGCTAAAAGCGGGTGGGCGCCGGTCTCCCCCGCGGCGCGCGTCGGAACGGTAGCGGTATCGGGGCGAACGCCGTAGACCAGTGCTTTCATTGACGAGACTCTATCTAGACTGCAAGCGTGAACTCAATTCGACTGACTACCATTTCTCCTACCGAGACCACCGAAAATGTCGATACCGACCACGGCGATCACGACCGATTCGCGCACTACTGCAAAAAAGCCGACATCACTCGTGCGTTGATTACCGGAGAAGCCATAACTGCACTCTGCGGAAAGAAGTGGGTACCAAGCCGCGACCCATCGAGTTTTCCGATTTGTCCCACTTGCGCCGAGCGCAAAGCTGCGGGCTGGAAGTTTTGATTGCGCCCCTTCGGGTTGAAGATCTCGGAATAATAGATTACAAGGCGGCCCACCAGATTCAAGAAGAACTATGGGCCCGTAGCGGCGAGTCATGGTTGTTGCTACTTGAGCATCACGCCGTTTATACCCAAGGAGTACAAATCCGACCCGAGAATATTTTGATAAGTACTGACGATCTCGATATTCCGATTGTGTCTACTAATCGAGGTGGCGATGTCACTTATCACGGCCCCGGACAACTTGTGGCTTATGTAATCGTTGATGTAGAAGTTCGTAAAGGAGCAGTAGCCGATCATGTTTGCGCGCTTGAGCAAATCGTAATTGACACCCTCAACGATGTTGGCTTAACCGGTGCGACGCGCACGGCTGGATTGCCTGGTGTTTGGATTGATGATGCCAAGATTGCTGCGGTTGGCGTGCGTATCGCGCGTGGTCGGTCAATGCACGGCGTGGCGCTAAATATAAATCCCGATCTGACTCGTTTTGACGCGATCGTTCCTTGCGGCATAACTGATAAGTCGGTTACTTCCATGGCGGCCGAGGGCATAACAACTAATGTCGCGGTGCTGCGAGAGCGCATCATCCAACGAGTAGCGGACCGCTGGACCGCGGGTCGATACGAGGAACGATACGCGGGCCGATACGAGGAATGATCCGAGGAACAATTTAGGACTAGCCGCTAACTGCGCATCACCGGAACGCTGCTATAGCCCGCCACATTCGACATCTGCACTCGGCGTAATCCGGATTCGTCAACCTCATACTTAGGCCAGCGCAGTCGTATTTCTTCGAACGCGATGCGACTCTCAGCGCGGGCTAACGCGGCACCGAGACACGAATGAATACCATGACCGAGACCTACTGCTAAGCCTTGCGTTCGATCAATATCAAATCGGTCGGGGTCAGGATATTCTCGTTCGTCGCGATTCGCGGCACCAGTCAGCAGCAAAACTGGTTCGTTGGCGGGGATAGTTACTCCGTTGAATTCAATTGGCGCGTGAGTAAAACGACCCTGATACTGCGATGGTGCCCAGTACCGCAATACCTCCTCTACCGCGTCGGAACAACGACCGGGATCGGCCAAAACTTTGGACCACTCCTGCGGATTGCGAGCGAAAAGAACTACCGCGTTGCCAATTAGCTTGGTAACCGTTTCGCTTCCTGCCGCCGCCAAAAGGGTCGCGAAACCGGCAATTTCATTATTGGTTAGTTGGTGCGTCGAACCGTCGTCTTCGGCTACCTCGACTTCAGTTAGCCGAGTGAGCATGTCGTCACCAGGATGGACGCGCTTGTCGGCGATCAATTGAAGGAAATACATCACTTGCGCCAGAGCGGCTTCGGCGTTTTCATGACTCACCGCCGCACTCCCCTCCTCTCGCGTCAACATGGCGTCAGTCCAATGGCGGATTTGTTGTTGGTCTTCCTTTGGTACTCCCAGCATGATTGAGATAACTTCCACGGGAAACGGAGCAGCAAAATCGGCAAGGGCATCGAACTCATTAGCATCGTCGTATTGGCTCAAGTACGAAACAATTACTTCTCGAATCATCGGCTCCAGCGCGGTCATTGCTCGGGGCGTAAATACTCGACTAACCAGTTTTCGCATGCGGTCGTGTTCGGGTGGATCCATGGTGATGATCATGGTGTTGCGAACATTAGTATCGGGGCTAGTCAGCTGATCAATAGTTAACCCGTGCTCGCTACTAAAAGACTTCCAATCACGATGAGCGCGGACTACATCGTCAAATCTTGACAGCGCCCAAAATCCGTACTTCTCGTTATGATAAGTAGGATTTTCGTCGCGTAGCCAGCGGTAGATATCGTAAGGATCGTTAAAAAACTCCTCAGAAAACGGATCAAATTCCATGATGCTCCAATGCCGCCGTCTACTTAATAACTAAGTGCCAATGGTAGACCGCAGCCAACAAAGTCATTGCGTTAGGAGCTACATCTAAGTGGGAATTCTTCTAGGGTTATTAGTTGCCGTCGGCTACGGCACTTCCGACTTCATCGGCGGGATTATCTCGCGTCGAATCCCATCAATAACTGTGGTCGCCACCACCAGCGTGATTGGGCCAATTGTTCTTGCCCTAGTCGTGATCATCGAAACTAATACTGGTCATATCAATTCGCCGACTGCCAGCGAGTGGTTAGTAGCGGCCGGAGCGGGAATCGGTGGTGTTATCGGACTCAGTTTGTTGTTCCGGGGCTACGCCATCGGTCGCTTTAGTGTGGTAGCCCCCATCACTGCAGTTGTCGCCACCCTGGCTCAAATAATTTGGGGGTTGACTCGGGGCGAGCGCCCGTCGGCTATCGCGCTAATCGGTATCGCGGTTGTCGTAGTCGCCGCAGTCATTATCAGCCAGTCGCACGCCGCGCCCGGCGCGCAGGCCGAAATCGCGGCGGCCGAAAGACCCGCACTAAAAGTTGAGTTGGTTATTGCCATTAGCGCGGGATTGGCGTTTGGATTTAGTGGCGTGGCGTTGGCGGAATCGGGATCAAACAACGGCATTTGGCCAGTCTTGATTGCCCGCAGCGTATTTTGTTTAGTCGCCGTGACGATCGCGCTCGTAGCCGGGAAACGAGTTATCGCGCGACGACCCAACCTCGGACCCGCATTGTTGTCGGGTCTAATTGAAGCTGCCGCGCTCGCGGCATTCATCATTGCTATACGCCAAGATTTTCTCAGCGTAGTTTCCCCTATCACGGCACTCTCCCCCGCCGTCGTAGTGTTGGGTGCAGCAGCATTACTACACGAACCGATAGGCCGCATGCGCTCCGGTGGGCTCGCACTCGCGCTCACCGGATTGGTATTAATCGCGGCGGGATAGCTGATCAATAGATACAAATTTTATGTAATTTTACTAATTGTATAAAAGGTACACTGCATATAAATGAAAAAGCCGAATGTTTCAAAAGAACTTGATATTGCGTTAACGTCGAATACAGTCGGAGAATTAGAGCTAAGCGCGGTAAAACGGGTTTTCCAGTCGGGCAAAATTTCTTCTGGGCTGGAGACCAAAAAACTTGAAAATGAATTCTCAGATTTAGTGTGCGGGAGAACGTGTGCAGCCATGAATTCAGGCACCGCGGCACTTTACTCAAGTTTGAAAGTTCTCGGTATATCAGCAGAAGATGAAGTAATCGTGCCGTCTTTTACCTTTGTCGGAACTGCTAACGCCGTGGCTTTAACCGGTGCAACGCCAATTTTCGTGGATATCGACCCTCAAACATTTTGCATAGACCCACATGCAGTGGAAGCGGCGATAACTCCTAGAACTGTGGCTATTCTCCCAGTCCATCTGTTTGGTCACCCAGCGGCGATGAAAGATCTGATGGAAATTTCCGCACGATTCGACTTGATGGTAATTGAAGATGCCGCGCAAGCTCACTTGGCCAAACTTGACGACAAACCAGTCGGCTCATGGGGAAAAGCAGCCTCGTTCTCGTTCTACGCAACAAAAAATATGACCAGCGGAGAAGGAGGAATGGCCGTCTTTGAAGATTCGGCCACAGCCGCAAAGGCAATGGCGTTCCGGAATCAAGGCATTGACAAAAATGGAGAGGCGGTGAGTATTGGACACAACTTTAGAATGGCTGATGTCAATGCTGCCATCGGTCGATCCCAACTTTCACGACTTGTGCAGTCAACTCATGTTCGTCGTAAAAATGCGACTTTTTTAAATAACGAATTGCGCGGTGTGATAACTCCACTAACCGCTCCAGGAGCTTTTCATGTTTTCCATCAATATACGATCCGCGTCGTTGGATTCAATCGTGATGATTTTGCCAAACAATTAAAAATTCGTGGAGTGGCAACAGGTATCTATTATCAAAAACCTATCCACGAACTAATGCCGTACAAGAGACCACTAGAACTTCCCCATACGCAAAAAGCTTGCGATGAGGTGCTTGCGATACCTGTTCATCCGCTACTAACTGAACGCGAACTTGAGCGAATCGTTATCGAAGTCAACGCGGTCGCAGATTCGGGAGCATGAAGGTTCTTCGGGTTGGTGTAATCGGAAATGGTCGCCAAGGACATCGTCACGCCCGAGTTTTGGAATCAATTGATGGAGTAAAATTAGTTGCGATTGTCGATCCGAAATATTCTTCTGTGTTTGCATCTGATATCAGTTCAAGCCAGCGAGTAGCTACCGTTCGGTCTATTGAAAATCTGATCGACATTGGTGTGGATTACTGCGTGGTTGCGGTTCCACCTCTCGCGCAGACCGCCATCGCGCAGACGCTGGCCGAAGCCGGAATTCCTGCGCTGCTGGAAAAACCGCTGGGGGTCGATTTAGCCTCTTCATTGGCTACAACCGAAGCGTTCGAATCTCGCGGGTTGGTAGCGGCAATTAATTTCATTGAGCGATTCAATCCTGACTTATTAAAATTACGAAGAGATGTTGAGAGCGGAGCTCTAGGAAAGATAGAGGCGATTACTACCGTTCGGACCAGTTCTAGCGACAAACCTCCTCATATCGAAACAATTCTTGATCTTGGTATTCACGACTTCGATATCACCATGTGGATAACCGGTTTTTCGTATACATCGGTAGAAACAAGCGTTACTTCCATTCGAGACCGACCATTCGATAACGGGGTGTTAATAAATGGAATAGTTAATAACGAGATTCCGGTTAGACACAGAGTTGGCTACTCAAGCACGCCGGTAGAGCGATATATCGAGATAGTGGCTAGTAAATATACGGTAAAAATTTCTCTAGTATTCGACCCCACTATTCATCGTCCGGAACCACTTGAGCTACTACATCAAGCATTTAGAAATAAAATCTTGGGCCAAGAAGTTTTGATCCCGCAACTAAAGGAAGCAATCAAAAGCATGATTGTGACAGAAGCGGCTATCAAATCCAGAGAAGACGGGATCGCGTGTAGTTTATAGAACAAGGTGCCAACGAGACCAATAACGAAATCCCGTTTTATGGAACAATTGAATATGGATAAAAATTTTAATTCTTCTGATTTGCCGCCCAAATTTATAACTAACCTTCCGGACAAGTATCCTGAAGTAATTTTTTATAACCCATACATGACAGAGATCCAGGATGATGTAATTATCGGCCGTGGGACTCGTATTGGTTCTATGACCATCTTGCACTCTGGCGCAGTAATAGGTACTGAATGCACAATTGGCTCACATTGCAATATTTGTGAATGCCAAATTGGTGACCGGGTGTCAATTCAAACTGGAGCACATATAACGCGGGGTGTTGTGCTTGAGGATGACGTCTTCATAGGACCTGGAGTAATTACACTCAACGATAAACTGCTAGGGGGATCGCTTGCGGCACCACGAGTTGAAGCGCGCGCGAAGGTAGGGGGCGGTGTTGTTTTGCTTCCCAGCGTCATAGTCGGTTCGGGCGCTATTGTCGGTGCGGGCAGCGTTGTTACTCAAAATGTAATGCCCGACTCAATTGTGCGCGGTCAACCCGCTCGGCTGCATAAACCTAACGAGTAAACGTAATGGCCACTAAAAATGAGTCATACCAAAATAATTATCAGCGAGAAGTGATAATAAATTTGGCACCAACCGGAATGGTGCCAACTCGGCAAATTAGTCCGCAAGCGCCACTAACGGTCAACGAAATCGTGGAACAGGCGTGCCGTTGTATTGAGATTGGGGCAAATATTGTGCATTTGCATGCTCGCGACGAAGCCGATAAGCCCACGTATAAAAGAGAAGTTTACGGAAATATAATTGCTGGAATACGTGAAAAGCACTCCGATGTCGTACTAGGTGTTTCACTGAGCGGACGAGAATTTACGACATTTGCAGAACGGTCAGACGTGCTTGAACTTTCGGGCGATTTGAAACCTGATTTAGCCAGTCTGACCCTGTCGTCAATGAACTTTATTAGCGGACCTAGCATCAACGCGCCCGACATGATCGTTCGGCTGGCACAAAAAATGCTCGAGACAGGAATAAAACCCGAACTAGAGGTCTTCGATTTGGGAATGATAAATATGGTCGAGTACCTCGCAGCCAAGGATCTGATTGACCCGCCGTACTACTTGAATCTAATCTTGGGGAATCTAGCCACCGCGCAAGTAAGCCCGAGCCATATCGCTGCGCTTGTCGCCAGTATCCCAAATGGATCGGTATGGACAGTTGGCGGCATCGGCCACGCTCAACGTTCGGCGAATGCTCTCGGTATCTTGCACGGAGACGGTGCTCGAGTCGGGTTGGAAGATAATTTGTGGATGGATGATGAGCGAACTTTACCGGCAACAAATGAACTGCTAACTAGTGGCGTGGTCAAATTTGCTGAGTGGATGGGCAAGCCGATCGCCACTCCTAAGCGCGTCCGACAGATGTTGAATCTCGATAGTTGATGATTTTGAACCACAACGCTGAATTGCAGAAACCCCAGCCTTCTGGTACACGAATTTTAATTACTAATAACACTCTTGCTCTACAAGCTGGATCTGAACGATTTGTCTGCGATCTTGCTCAGGCACTGCTGCGTAGAGGTTTTCAACCGACCGTATACAGCACGATCCTAGGAGAAACGGCGGCAGAACTCCATCGTCATACCATTCCCGTAACTGGAGATCTCAATACGCTGCGTGAGCCCCCACATCTAATTCACGGTCAGCATCATTTGGAAACCATGACCGCGATAACTCGCTTCCCTGATATTCCGGCGATTTATGTCTGCCACGGTTGGCTCCCCTGGGAGGAACATCCGCCGATTTCGCCCAACATTCGCCACTATGTCGCGGTTGATGATCTGTGTCGTGAGCGTCTCCTCGCTACAACTCCAGTGCCGTCTGACCAAATATCAGTTATTTATAACTCCGTCGACATGACGCGATTTATTCGTCGATCCGCACTCCCCAGTCAGCCCAAATCGGCTTTAATTTTTTCAAACCGAGCTCACATTGATAACTTCGGCGGAACCATTGTCAAAGCATGCCAAAAAGCCGGAATAGAAAAAATAGATTTCATGGGACAATTGAGCGGTGCTGTTAGCCACCAGCCCGAGAATACTCTTGGTGATTACGATTTAGTTTTTGCGAAGGGACGGTCGGCGCTTGAGGCCGTGGCAACAGGTTGTGCGGTTGTCGTTGCCGATACTTATGGGCTCGCAGGCATAGTGGGGATGAATGATTTACCGCGTCTTCGACGACTGAATTTTGGAATCCGGGCTCTTCAAGAAGAGCCCATAACCGTGGATTCAGTGTTGAGAGTATTAAAAACTTACGATGCAAATAATTCGATGGCAGCAACCGACTGGGTGCGAGTTAACGCGACCTTGGAATCATCGGTAACAGAATGGGAGGAAATCTATTCTCGCATATTAAGCACTGTTGATTACGAGGTTCCCCCGCGCGCGTCACTGCTCGCAGTATCTGAGTATCTAAAATTTATCAGTCCAATAGTTAAAGGAAGACTGGATGCCGAAATGCGCGGGGCGCAACTCGAAGGGGACCTTATTAATAGCAGGAAACAGTTAGATGTTGCGGATGAACAACTCCGAAAAACTGAAGAGAGGCTCCGTGAGAGTGAAGATGCTTGGCAATCAGTAGGAAGAACTCGCGGGTGGAAAGTTCTCAATATGATCTGGTCGCTCAAACGGCGACTGTCATCTAGGCGAAGTTGAGAAATTACTACACGAACCGATAGGCCGCATGCGCTCCGGCGGGCTCGCACTCGCACTCACCGGATTGGTATTAATCGCGGCGGGATAACTGATCAATAGATACAATCGTTTCCAGAGAGATTGCTTTTGGTGCGCTAATTATTTCAACTACCGGCTCTAATCGATGAGCAAAGCGACGAAGTGTTGCTAATAGAGCAAGACCGAGAGCAACGATAAGAATGGCGTTAAACAACGCGCCGGCAGCATCCCATGCCAGCGAGGTGGTGAAGTAATAGGACCAGTAGTGCTCAATCGTTGTGTTTACGCTCAGACCGGGTCGCCACAATGTCGGTCCATTGCCTTGAAATAATGGCCACGACCATAGGTTAAGAATCGCCCCGTATACAAAACCCCAAACCCACGCAAACACGGCTATCACCCCCACCTCAACGCGTGGAGTCAAATGACTGGTTGCGCGTCCGAGCAGTCCGGCGGTTGCTCCCATTGCTCCTAAACCCAACATCTGGAAAGGAAGCCACGGACCAATACCACCGGTAATAAATGCTGATGCACCCATAGCGGTGAGTCCCAACAACAGTCCAAAACGAGGACCAAAAGCCACCCCGCCAAGAATAACTAAGAAAAATATTCCGGCGTTGTTACCGGGCAACTCAATTAGTCGCAGCAGACCCGCACTCGCCGCGAGCACGCCCAACACCGCAACGGTGGCACCGTTCATAGTTCCGCGTCGAACTTCGAGAGCGAGGGCCATCACAACTAACGCGCTGATCATGGCCGTCCACAACGGGGCGTCGGCACTATGGGCAGTGCTCGGCAACGCGTTGGCGGGAAGCCAGAACGGATAAAGAAACGCAGCAATACCGACT